>JAEEGL012727152.1_pt1 | contig 68559 bp, 64 predicted proteins | sample 9134231 | NCBI WGS metagenome assembly JAEEGL01 (sample SAMN16246548, study PRJNA631951) | gut metagenome | biome: gut microbiome; feature: rumen; material: fiber-attached | host: Bos | place: Iran: Karaj | collected 2018-10 | reverse complement strand
TGATTCGCTATGTACTCCTGTATCCTTTTCGTGTTCTTTCCCACTGTGTCTACATAGTACCCTCGACACCAGAATTCCCTGCTCCGATACTTGAATCTCAGATTCGCCCACTTCTCATATATCATCTGGCTGCTCTTCCCCTTCAAGTACCCCCACAAATCCGCTCACACTGTACTTTGGCGGTATTTCCACCAGCATGTGCACATGATCTACGCAGACCTCCGCCTCGATTATGTTCACGCCTTTCCATTCACATAAGTCCCTCAGTATCTTCCCTATTTCCAGTCTTCTGGCGTCATAAAACTCTTTCCTTCGATACTTCGGCGCGAACACTATGTGATACTTACAGTTCCATTTGCTGTGTGATAAACTATGTATGTCATCAAGTTTGCTTGTCATGACATCCTCCTCCGTTCTAACATTGCTCGTAGTTTCGCAGACCACGATCACATTATAACGGCGGAGGTCTTCTTTTTTCATTATCTCTCCGCTAAAGCTTTCCCTTACCCCTGGTCAAACCAGGGGATTTATTTGACATAAAAGGCGGCTCGTCATTGACTCCGCCACTTTTTTGTATTTCTGTCGTTTCTGAGAGAATCAGTACACTCGCTGAAACTCAACTTGATTGTCGTTCAAGCATTTTATCTGCCTGTCATTCAGATCGGTAAATGACAGTACGATTATCTGAATTTCTTCATCGAAACTCTGTCGGAAGGTTTCTTTGAGGAAGACCATTTCTCCCAGCAGTCTATAATAATTTTCCTTTTCCGTCTTTGCCGTACTGTCATACAGTATGTACAGCCTGTTGATGCTGTCGCGGATCAGAAAGCTGTTCTGTTTCCTGTTGATCCACATCGGTTTCTTTTCCTCGAAGACTGAGAAGATGTGCTCTGCCTTCTTCGGCGCTATCAGCCGCTCCGTCTCCGCGCTCTGCAGGATGGTTGAGATCTGATGTCTGACCAGTTGCTGCTGGAAAAGCTCATCATTCATGGTTTCGTTCTCCATGGCGCTCCAGCTGTCCAGGCCGATCTCCTTTACCGCATTGAGGATCTTCAGCGTCTGTTCTCCTTCGTCGCGATCAAGATAGGTGAAGCTTTCCAGCTTGCTGGAAAGCTGATATCCAAGCGTTGACAGGTAGACCGGGCTTTGGAAGAACACTACCTTATCAAGGATCAGGCAGCCTATTTTCTTTGGCACCTCTTCGCTCTTGCAGCTTTTCTCGATGGCTTCACAGAGTTCTCTGCGAGTGTTGTATCCGGTCTGCTTTCCGTAGTTCTTCCAGATCGTCTCGACTGACAGGCTGGTCTCGCTGACAAAGCAGCCATATCCGGTCAGTCCTTTTTCCTTGCGGCGGTTATTCTCGTCCTTAGCCAGAAAGAACAGCAAGTCTCCCGGCCGGAAATCCGTAAACTTCTTAGTGGAAAGGCGCCAGAAAACGATCGTGTGGGATCCGTTGAAGCGGTGATACTCAAGCATTTTCTCGTCTGAAACGTAAGCTATCGCTGCCATGCCTTTCCTCTTTTCTGACTTACTGTCTTATCCTTCCTGACATCGCTCTTGACAGTGTGATCTCATCAGCATAATCCAGATTGCCGCCCATGGGCAATCCGGTTGCCAGACGGCTGACCGTTATCTGCGGGTAAGCCTTCAGTATCTTGGTCAGATACAGGGCTGTAGTGTCGCCATCAACTGTTGAGTTGGTAGCGATGATCACTTCACGGGTATTTTCGTCTATTCTCTCCATCAGAGAAGCCATGTTAAGATCCTCCGGTAGAATGCCTTTCATCGGCGAGATGGCCCCGTTAAGAACATGGTAAAGGCCCTTGTATTCCCCCATCTTTTCCATAGCGATGACATCCTTGGGCTGCTGAACGACACAGATGGTGGTCCGGTCCCGGCTTTCATCAGCACAGACTTCACAGAGTTCCCCTTCAGCCAGATTGCCGCATACCGGACATCTCTTGATCTTCCGACGGGTCAGCTGCAGCTGACGGGCAAAATTCTCGACATCTTCTTCGGGAATCTCCAGCATTCTCATCGCGTACCTTTCCGCAGTCTTCTGACCGACGGACGGCAGCATCTTGAAATACTCGATTAATTTTTCCAGTACTGATGGATACATACTACTCCTCTACCACATCATATCCGTCCTTGCCGAACAGATTGATGAGTTTCTCATCGCTTTCCGATGGTTCTTCCTTTTTTTCCGCAGCAGGCGCCGGTGCCGGCTTAGCCGGCTGATACTTGTGCGCCTTGAAATAATCGATCATGTAAGACTGCTGTTCTCCGGTAATGGCATAAAGATCCTTGCCTTTTCCCAGACAGGACGAGAACAGTTCTTCGGCCTTTTTCTTGTTTTTCTTCTCGTTTATGGTGTTGGCCTTAAGCCGGTCTTCTACCACTAATATAATATTGCCGGGAGAACTGGCCATGATGTCAGCGCCCTTTACCAATTCAACAAGGCGGTTTTCCTCAAACGGAAGGGAAGCAAACAGGGCTCCGGCGATGCTGGCCTTATCCTGTTCCTTGATGGCCTTGTTGGCGCTGATCAGGATCTCATAAAGTTTTTCGTCGGAATACTCGACATATTCAGCCGTTTCCCGCGGTTCTTCCGTTGCTTTCGGTACTGCAACCGGTATTGGCCGTGCCGGTTCTTCTCTGGCTGGCCGTGGGGCCTCCCGGATAACCGGCTCTTCATCAGCGTTCATCATTTTGAGCAGACAGACTTCGAAATAAGTCAGGGCATTGCTGGCGTCGCGGTATTTGATCTGCGCTTCAACCAGCAGTTCTACGAATCTGAGCAGCTGGCTGTTGCTAAATCCTACCGACAGCGCTTTTGCCTGTTTGCCATTAAGCACGCTCAGAGCACTCTCTTCGTGGCAGTAGTTATATACGACGCCGTCTTTGGCAATGTTAAGCAGGTCCATGGTCAGACGCTGAACATCCAGCCCGCGGCTGGAAATGTCGTTGATCTTATCAACCAGCCTGGCGGCATCCTTTTTTCTAACCAGTTCAAACATTTCGATTTTTTCACTCAGCGAAGCTACACCGTATACTTCGCCTACTTTCTCTGCGGTAATGTCGTTCTGGGCATAGGCAATGCACTGGTCAAGAATGCTCAGAGAATCACGCATTCCGCCGTCAGCCAGTTCAGCTATCAAGGCGATTGCCTCATCCTCACATCTGATTCCTTCCCTGTCGCACACTTCTTTAAGACGTCCTTCGATGACCTGATGGTCGATCTTCTTGAAGTCAAAGCGCTGGCAGCGTGAAATGATGGTTGGCAGCACCTTATGCGGTTCTGTGGTTGCCAGAATGAAAATGCAGTATTCCGGAGGTTCCTCCAGGGTCTTAAGCAAGGCATTGAAAGCACTGGAAGTCATCATGTGAACCTCGTCAATGATATATACCTTATACTTGCCGTTTAACGGAGCATATTTAACCTTTTCAATTATCTCCCGCACTTCATCAACACCATTGTTGGATGCGGCATCAAGTTCAATGACATCCGGAAAGGTGGATTCCTGTATTTCCAGGCAGTTGGCACAACGGCCGCACGGTCTTTCGCCCTCCGAAGTACAGTTAATCGTCTTGGCCAGAAGCTTTGCGACAGTAGTCTTTCCGGTGCCTCTAGGGCCGCAGAACAGATAAGCGTGCGCCAGTTTGCCTGTTTTGACCGCATTCAAAAGAGTTGTTACGACGCTCTTCTGCCCGACAACTTCATCAAATGTACTTGGACGGTATTTCCGATATAAAGCCTTATATGCCATTGTTCAGCTCCTTAATATCATTATACTATATTTCACCGGTGCGTTTGTTCCTTTTGTCCCGCATTTTAGCAAAGAACAGATCCATTATATTCTTTGCTTCACAAGCCATTAATCCCTGATGAATCAGCGGATAATAGTTCATTCCCTGAATCACGGAAAGATCAAAGACCCCACCAAAAGCGCCGGCCTTTGGGTCATCTGCCGCAAAATAGACATCACTGATGCGTGCCTGCATTATCGCGCCGGCACACATCGGGCATGGTTCCAATGTCACATAAATAGCACAGCCTTCCAGACGCCAATCGTTTAAAGTCCGGCAGGCCTGCTCAATCGCCGCCATCTCGGCATGGCCGGCTGTCTGTTTTCCCGTCTCTCTGGTATTGTGTCCTCTTCCGATTATCTCCCCGTTACGTACGACAACAGCGCCGACCGGGATCTCTCCCAGTTCAAACGCCTTCTTTGCTTCCTTAAGGGCTTCGGCCATATATTCTTCATTCATCAGCTGTTTCCTCACAAAAAACAAAGGTACACACACGATTTGTTTACGTGGCTGCTACGTTCCCGTCCTGACCAAATTAAAACTCTTCATGTTGTACCATAGACATTTTAACAGTAATCGTTCTTCTTTTCAACATTGACATTGTTCCACGTGAAACATCATGCCTTCGCACAAAATCTCCATTGTTTCACGTGAAACAAAAACCTGCTGATCAGCAGGTCCTTGTCTGATTGTTTCACGTGAAACACTTCATTCTTGTTCGATGTAGAAGGCGTAGTATTCGTCGAAGGTAAGTCCGGTCTCGTGAATCACAGAAGCGGCTTCAACGCCGACATAACGGAAGTGCCAGCGTTCATATGTGTAACCTGTCACATCAGTCTTGTCATCCGGGTAGCGGACAATGTAGCCGAATTTGTGGCAGTTATCTGCCAGCCACTTAAATCCTTTGGCCTGGTTGTAACCCTTGTAACTGATGTTACTGACGGTCAGGTCGGCAGCCAGTCCGGTCTGATGCTCGCTGTATCCTGGCTGTGCTGCCCGCTTTTCGCCGTCTTCACGCCCCAGCATCTTAACATAATAATCATATACGGTTGCCTGATAACTGTAGCTGCGGTATCCGTTGTCTCCGTAAATAGTGACTTTCAGTCCGGCACGACGGGCTTCGCTGATCAATTCTACCAGATGTTCATAAGCTTCGGCATCCATCCTGGCACCCTTACTGGAATAAGCCTTGTCGACATCTACCAGATTGGTCGGAACATACTCCTCAGCGAGGTCATAATAGTTGTTGACCAGAATCTGCTTTCCCTTTGCCGGATCGGCATGGAAGTCGCCGTTTTTGGGAATCATGTCAAGATTGCAGTTTACCCGTTCAACCAGAGAGCGGACATTCAACTGGTCGCCGTCATGCTCGCTGTCATACTCGCAATATCTGCCTATCCTGTTCCAGAGGAAATAGGGGTCATTCATGATGGCAATCAGTCTGTCACCGTATTCTACATCCAGCTGATCAACGCCATGGCTTACCAGACCAACGACTGTAGCCTCGTCTGCCTTCGTCCTGTTGCTGTAATCCAGATAGCGCTGAACTTCTTCCGGTTTAAACCCTTCTGCCTTTACGAAGCCGGCCAGACGACGGTCATACTCAATCTCCAACTGGTCGATTCCGGCGTTGACCAGTACGAGCAGTTCGGCGATGTCAACGCCTTCATTGCGGTCGTGATAGGCAAGATACCGTTCGTTAAGACTGCTTTCATATCCTGGTTCACTGGAGAAGGCGGCTATTAGCTGTTTCCTTCTCTGCTGCTCGGAAATGACACGATAGCCTATGAATGATCCGCTGAGCAGGACCAGAACAGCCAGAACGATAACCAGGATCTTCTTTATCTTGATGCTCTTCATTGGCTTGTCAGTCGGCAGGTCGCTTACTTGACCTCAATCTTTTCCTTGCCGCCCATGTAAGGCTGCAGGACTTTGGGGATGCTGACGGAACCGTCGGCATTCAGGTTGTTCTCCAGGAAGGCTATCAGCATTCTCGGCGGAGCAACTACGGTGTTGTTCAGAGTGTGGGCAAAGTACTTTCCTTCTTCTCCCTGAACCCTGATGCCAAGTCTTCTGGCCTGAGCGTCGGTAAGGTTGGAGCAGGAGCATACTTCAAAGTACTTCTGCTGTCTTGGGCTCCAGGCCTCAATGTCACAGGAACGGTACTTAAGATCGGCCAGATCGCCGGAGCAGCAGACCAGCTTCCGTACCGGAATATCCAGGCTTCTGAACAGTTCTACGGAATAATTCCACATCCGGTCATACCAGGCTTCGGAATCTTCCGGCTTGCAGACAACGATCATTTCCTGCTTTTCAAACTGGTGAATGCGGTACACGCCGCGCTCTTCAATTCCGTGAGCGCCTACTTCCTTGCGGAAGCAGGGGGAATAGGATGTCATGGTAATCGGCAGATCGCTTTCCTTCAGGATCTGGTCCTTGAACTTGGCAATCATGGAATGCTCTGATGTTCCGATCAGATAGAGGTCTTCGCCCTCAATCTTGTACATCATGTTTTCCTTTTCAGCAAAGGACATGACCCCGTCAACGGCGGCGCTTCTGATCATGAACGGCGGGATACAGTAAGTGAAACCCTTGTCGATCATGAAGTCGCGGGCATAGGCCAGCACGGCTGAATGCAGGCGGGCAATATCTCCCATCAGATAATAGAAGCCATTTCCGGTTACCCGGCCGGCAGCATCCTTATCCAGTCCGTTAAATCTGGCCATGATATCAGCGTGATAGGGAATCTCAAAATCCTTCAGAGCCGGTTCTCCAAACCTCTGTTCCTCAACGTTGAAGCTGTCATCCTTGCCAATCGGTACGTCATCGGCGATGATGTTAGGAATCATCATCTGGATCTTCCGGGCTTTTTCAAAGAGTTCGTCTTCCTTCTTTTCGTTTTCCTGAAGAGTCTCGTTGATCTTGCCTACCTGGGCCTTTGCTTCATTAGCTTCATCAACCTTCTTCTCCTTCATCAATCCACCGATCTGCTTGGAGATGGCGTTTCTCTGTGCTCTCAGTTCATCATCAGTCGTTTTGAACTGACGGTACTGACGGTCAAGCTCAATGAGTTCATCTACCAGCGGAAGCTTCTGATCCTGAAACTTCTTCTTGATGTTCTCCTTGACCTTATCGGGATTGCTTCTGATAAAATTCATGTCCAGCATACTATCACTGCTCCTTCTTTCCAAAAAATAAAGACATCATCCGTAAAGGGACGATGTCTCGTGGTGCCACCCTTCTTTATCCGGATTTCTCCGGTTTCTTAATTAGATAACGGTTTTACCCGGGAAGCAAAGCTTCCAGCTCCAAGGTGGATTCAGCAGAACTTTTCTGACATCTCGCACCAACCGATGCCTCTCTGTAACGAAACCGCTTCTGCCTACTTGGTCTCTTCACGGCTGTTAAACAAATTATAATCTAATGATTTTGACAATTCAACGGCTAGTTTCTGATCGAATGGTGCACAACCGGCGACCCGTCCGTCATTGCCTTGAAGGTATATCCATTAGCCAGACCCCATACGATTATTCTTTCAACCGCTTCAATGCTGTAGCCCTTGGTATCGTGCTGAAGAACTATTGCCGTTTTATGGTTCTTCATTCCCCTGATGACATTTTCCGCGATCTTAGCGGGATCTTCCGTTCCGCCGGCATCTCCACTGGAAACATTCCAGTCTGTATAACGATAGCCGTTTTCTGTCAGTGAGCTGCAGATCTGCTTCATGACGCCAATGCAGTATTTCTTGCTGACCGTATTAGAACTGCCGCCTGGAAGCCTGACTAACGTAGCCCGCTTACCGGTCAGTTCATAAACCATGTCATTCAGTTTATTGAGGTCAATCCAGTAATCCTCCAGCGATGAATAACACTTGCTGTAGTTATGCGTGTAACTGTGCAAGGCAATTGTGTGCCCCTTCTCTGATGCTTCCTTAATGTACTTGCGGTATTCCTCCCGATTGCCAGTCACAAAGAATGTGACCTTAACATTATATTTATCAAGAATCTTTAATAACTTACCGGTTAATGCGCTTGGGCCGTCATCAAAGGTCAGGTAGACAACTCCGCCCTTTTTATTGCTGGCAGACTTATCCTTCTTGACGGTTATTTTCCTTACAGCCTTGGCCTGATTTCCGGATGAATCTGTAACACTGTAGACAATTTCATAAGTTCCCTCTTTGGTATAGTCAACGTTTCCGCTGACTACTACCTGAGCGGTGATATTACCGTCATGGATGTCTTGCGCATAACAACCTTCATCTTCATAGATCTTTCCCAGCTCGACTTCCAACTCGCCGGCACCATATACGGCTATTTCCGGAGGAGTTGTATCAACTATGGACACCTTCATGCGCAGGTCTTTTTTCTTTCCATGCGTTTCAGCTGTCCAAACTATTTCATACTCACCGGTTTCGCCAGTGATTTCGCCGGATTTGGTGATGTTTTCAATCGGTCTGGTTAAAAGGCCGAATACCTGTTGATATTCAGCCTTTACTTCCGGAAGAGTGACATCCTGCCCGTATTCAAAGGAATACTGCTGGTTATCCTCGAGATTAAAGACGATTTTTCCCTGACTGAGTACAAAGAAACCTAGCGCAAGCAGCACTGTGATTATTGCTGCAGCAATCAGATAACGTCCTTTTTTCATGATTCTATTCTTCCTTTATGCTTTCCTGATTTTCGGTTTCCGCGTTTTCCTCGCTCTGTTCATGAGCAACAACGGTAACCGTTGCGACCTTTGAATCACCGACATTGATCAACCTGACACCCTGGGTGTTTCGTCCGTAAAGGGCAACATCACTCAGAGAGATTCTGATGATCGTTCCTTCGTCAGTCATCACCAGAGCATCCTCATCGCCATTGACGGCCTTCAGGCAGACCAGCTTGCCTTTCTTTTCGGTGATGTTGATGGTTGTTACGCCCTTGCCGCCGCGCTGGGTCAGGCGGTAATCGCTCAGCGGGGTCTTCTTTCCATAGCCCTTCTCGGTAATGGACAATACATATTCGCCCATTCTATCGGTGGCTACGCCGATGACCTTGCCGCCATCAGTATTGAAGCCCTTGACGCCGGCCGCGCTTCTGCCCATTGGTCGGACATCCCGTTCATTAAAGCGGATGGCCTTGCCGTTATCGCCGGCGATGATGATCTCATCATTGCCGCTGGTCAGCTGGGTGGCAAACAGCGTGTCATCTTCTCTTAAGACGATGGCAACCTTGCCTGACTGCCTGATGGAGAGGAATTCCGACATTGGAACTCTCTTGATCAGACCATTCGTGGTGACAAAGAACATGTATTCGTGCTCAAGCTGCGGATCTGCGGTTACATCAATCATCGCCTTGACCTTCTCGTTCTTGCTGAGGTTCAGCAGGTTGACTACCGGTATGCCCTTGGCAATGCGGCTGGCATTGGGAACCTTGTATCCCTTCATGCGGTAGACCTTGCCCAGGTCAGTGAACAGCAGCAGGTCATCATGGGTCGACATGTTGATCATCTGATCGATCATGTCGTCCGAATTGACGGCCATGCCCCGGATGCCCTTGCCGCCGCGGTTCTGGACCTTATAGGTATCAATGGTCGTCCGCTTGATGTAGCCGTTAGTGGTGATGCAGACGGTTACGTCTTCAACCGGAATCAGTGACTCATCGTCAATGTCGCCTTCATTGTCGTTGATCTCCGTCTTGCGGTCATCGCCGTACTTATCCTTCATTTCATCAAGTTCGCTCTTGATGATGGCCAGGACACGCTCATGATGAGCAAGGATATCCCGGTAATCGGCGATCTGATCTTCCAGGGCTTTGTATTCTTCTTCCAGCTTCAGCCGATTCAGACCAGTCAGCCTTCTCAGCTGCATGTCCAGAATCGCCTTGGCCTGAATCTCTGACAGGTTAAACCTGTTGATCAATCTGCTCATTGCCTCATCGTCATTCTGAGAGGTTCTGATGATGTTTACGACTTCGTCGATGTTGTCGACCGCGATCAGCAGACCTTCCAGGATATGAGCCCTGTCCAAGGCCTTCTGCAGATCAAACTGGGTTCTTCTGGTAACGATGTCGATCTGATGGTCAATGTAGACCTGCATCATCTTCTTCAACGGCATTACCATCGGCGTGTTGTTAACAAGTGCCAGCATGTTGATGCCGTAGGAAATCTGAAGCTGGGTGCGGTGGTAGAGCTGGTTAAGCAGTACTTCCGGCTGAATGTCCTTTCTGACCTCAATGATGATCTTGATGCCGTCCATGTTGGACTCATCAGCCATGTTGGTAACACCCTCAATTTCCTTGTCTCTGGCTAAGGAGACGATATTGGTATAGAGAGCTTTCTTGTTTACGCCATAGGGAATTTCCGTAATGACAATTTCATGCTTGCCGTTTGCCAGTTCATTGATTTCAGCCTTTGCCCGGACATAGATGGTACCCTTGCCGGTTTCGTAGGCTTTCTTGATGCCTCCTCTTCCCAGGATGATACCTCCCGTCGGGAAGTCCGGTCCCTGAAGATATCTGGTCATCAATTCAATGACTTCAATGTCGGGATTGTCGATGACAGCCTTGATGGCCTCAACGGTTTCATTGATGTTGTGTGGCGGAATGTTGGTGGCCATGCCGACGGCGATGCCGGTCGAACCGTTGATCAGCAGATTGGGAATGTGTGCCGGCAGAACGACCGGTTCCTTTTCCTCACCGTCATAGTTGTCAATGAAGTCGACGGTATCCTTCTGAATGTCCCTGAGCATCTCCATGGAGATCTTGGCCATTCTGGCTTCCGTATAACGCTGGGCAGCCGCGCCGTCTCCGTCAATGTTGCCGAAGTTTCCGTGTCCTTCTACCAGCGGATAGCGGTAGGAGAACGGCTGAGCCATTCTGACCATGGCTTCGTAAATGGAACTGTCGCCATGAGGGTGATACTTACCCATGACTTCACCGACGATACGGGCGCTCTTCTTGAACGGCGTATTGGCGTAGTTTCCCAATTCATTCATGCCATAGAGGATCCTTCTCTGGACTGGCTTCATGCCGTCACGGGCATCCGGCAGCGCCCTCTGAACGATGACGCTCATGGCGTACTCCAGGAATGATTCTCTTATTTCCCCGGAAATATTGATGAATTTTACCTTGTCGTAACGATTGTTATCATACTCTTCCATAAAAATTCACCTCCTAGACAATGTCCAGATTCCGGACGAACTGAGCGTTTTCCATGATGTAGTTCTTACGCGGCTCAACTTCATCACCCATCAGCATGGAGAAGTACTTATCCGCTTCCATGGCGCTGTCAATGTTTACCTGCAACAGGGTCCGGTTGTTCGGATTCATAGTTGTTTCCCAAAGCTGACTGGGGTCCATTTCACCAAGGCCCTTGTATCTCTGCAGGGACACCCGGTCACCGAATTCCTTCTTGATTTCTTCCAGCTGATTGTCGGTGTAGGCATATCTGATGCTGTTGCCTCGCTGTACGCGGTATAAGGGCGGCTGAGCGACATAGACGTAGCCGCCTTCAATGATTTCCTTGAAGAAACGGTAGAAGAAGGTCAGCAGCAGAATGCGGATGTGAGCTCCGTCAACATCAGCATCGGTCATGATGACGATCTTGTGATATCTGAGCTTGCTGATGTCAAAGTTCTCGCCAATGCCGGTACCAAAAGCCGTGATCATGCTCTTAATCTCGTTGTTATCCAGAATCTGATGCAGTCGGGCTTTTTCAACATTGAGGATCTTGCCTCTTAACGGCAGGATGGCCTGATGCTTGGGATCTCTGCCTTCCTTGGCGGAACCGCCGGCGGAGTCACCCTCAACGATGTAGATCTCATTTAATTCCGGATCTCTGCCTGAGCAGTCAGTCAGCTTGTCCGGCATGCTGGAGAATTCCAGACCGTTCTTGCTGCGGACGGTTTCTCTGGCCTTCTTGGCCGCAATTCTGGCCTTTGATGCGGTAATACCCTTGTTGACAATGATCTTGGCAACATCCGGGTTTTCCATAAGGTACCTTTCAAACTGTTCAGAGAAGATTGAGGACATGATCCTTCTTACTTCACTGTTTCCCAGCTTGGTTTTGGTCTGGCCCTCATATTGTGGGTCCGGATGCCTTACGGAAATGATTGCGGTAATGCCTTCACGGACATCATCACCGGTCAGGACATCCTCGTCCTTCTTCAGCATGTTATTGGCCTTGGCATAGTTGTTTATTACTCTGGTCAGAGAGTTGCGGAAGCCTTCTTCATGGGTTCCGCCTTCTCCGGTATTGACGTTGTTACAGAAGGAATAGACATTGGAATTGTAGCCATCATTATACTGAAGCGCTACTTCACAGACAATGTCTCCTTCATTCCCTTTTACATAAATGGGATCTTCAAACAGGACCTTCTTATCCTTATTCAGGAAGGAAACATATTCGGAGATGCCACCCTCATATTCAAAGGTAACCTTCTTAACTTCATCTCCTCTTTCATCATACAGATCAATGACCAGGAAAGGATTAAGGAAGGCCAACTCCCGAATACGGTCGTGAATGATGTTATAGTCATACACTGTTGTCTCATCAAAGATGAGCGGATCAGCCTTGAAGCGAACCGTCGTCCCGTGTTCATGTTCAGAACACTCGCCGACCTGCTTCAGTTTCTGTTCAACATGACCGCCATTGGCAAAGCGGCAGAAATACTTCTTTCCGCCAATTTTAACTTCTACTTCCAGCCATTCGGAAAGGGCATTGACAACTGATGCGCCAACACCATGAAGGCCACCGGATACCTTATAGGCACCGCCGCCGAACTTGCCGCCGGCGTGCAGAACGGTAAAGATTGTTTCAACAGTGGAGATGCCGGTCTTTTCATGAATGCCAACCGGCATGCCTCTGCCGTTATCAGTAACTTCAATGACATCACCCTTAAGAATTTTAATGACGATTCTGTCACAGTATCCGGCCAGGGCTTCGTCTATTGCATTATCGACAATTTCCCAGACAAGATGATGTAATCCCTTGGATGAGGTTGTCGCTATGTACATGCCCGGTCTTTTTCTGACCGCTTCTAGTCCTTCTAATACCTGGATGTCCTTGGAAGTATAGGAATAATTATCCCTATTCTCTTCAGCCATTCTATCTCACTTCCTTTCCAAAATTGAGAATGTTGGCATCTGATTTCTTTATCGAGTAGATTTCTCTCAGATCGGTTGTCGTGATGATGCTCTGGACGGAATTTGGCAGCAGGTTCAGCAGGCAGCTGCGGTGATTGCTGTCGAGTTCAGAGAAGACATCATCCAGTAACAGGATCGGGTATTCTCTCTTGATCTGATAAATGATCTGCATGATGGACAGCTTGATGGCCAGAATGACCATGCGCTTCTGTCCCTGCGAACAGAACTTGGCTACATTCTTGCCGTCAAGATAGAATTCATAATCTTCCCGGTGAATGCCGTTATTAGTCGTCTTGAAGGCGAGATCCTTTTCCAGAATGCTGTCGTAGACCTGCTTGATCTGTTTCTTCATTTCCTCTTCATTCTTTTTTTCCTTGATCATGGAACGGTAGACCATCATCAGCTGATGGGAATCGTCACCATTGATCTGATTGAAGAAATAGGTGAGATAGGTATTCATGGAATTAATGAACTGATTTCTCTCCCTGATGATGTCAATCTGAGGTTCATAGAGCATTTCCGTATAAGTCTCCAGAAGAACCTTGTCATCGCTGCTCTTCAGGAAGGCATTGCGCTGTTTCAGTGACTTCAGATAAAGGGAAAGATTATACATGTATTTGGCAGACAGTTTTCCCATTTCCATGTCAATGAGCTTTCTTCTGTCCTTCGGTGAGGCATCGAAAAGATTCATGTCACTCGGTGAGAAGAGAACGGCATTGATCCGGCCGACAAATTCAGAATTTCTCTTTACTACCGCATTGTTGATCAGCAAAGTCTTGCCGCTTTTATGAAGGATGATGTCCAGACGGTCTCTTCCTTCCTTGGTATTTACGGTTCCCTCAACGGCAGCGAATTCCTCATTGAAGCTGATCATTTCCTTTTCATCATCATTACGGTGACTTCTGGTCGTTGACAGCAGATAGATGGATTCCAGCAGATTGGTCTTACCGACACCGTTGGGTCCCAGAAGAATGTTCATGCCACTGGTAAAGTGAATTGACTGATTCTTATAGTTGCGGAAATTCTTTAATTTTACATTGTCTATATACATAACCTGACCTCGTATTTCTTTCCGTTTATCTCGACTGTATCACCGGGATAAATCTTCTTTCCTCTTCTGTCTTCCTTTTCGCCATTGAGCTTTATGTCATATCTTTTTACCGCTATCTTAGCCTCTCCGCCGGTGGAAATCCAGCCGGTCAGCTTGAGAAGCTGCTGTAATTCGATATACTCGGTGTTTATTTCAATTACCATAGGCGCATACTCTCCAATTCTACTAACAGTATAGCATAAAACAGGCTGTTTTCCTTATTTATTTGGCTTACAGCCTGTTTTTTCAGTTTTCAGTATAAAACTATTATTTTCGGCTTTTATCGCTGAGAAGGCAAATAAAGGCCATTTAAGCGAAGATACAAAAAAGGCGATCAGCTCGCCTTCTTAATATCAGGAGTATGTCTTGACCGGTAATACCAGCTGCAGAACGTCATCATCATCCATCGATTTGATGATGAATGGTTTCATGTTGCCACTGAAGGAAATCTTTACCTGCATGGCATTGAGAACCCGGATGGCATCATAAACATAGTTTTCCTTGAAGGAAAGAGTCAGCGGCTCGCCTGTGTAGGAAAGCGGCAGGATTTTTTCTGCTGATACTACTTCATTGGAGCGGGAAGTTACATTTACCTCATTTTCATTCAGTTCCATTCTGATGTAGCAGATGCCTTCACTCTTGATGAAACTGGCTCTGTCCAGGGCATTGAGAATGTCGCGGGCATCGACAACCAGTTCATGAGCAAACTCAGAGGGAATAAGCCTACTGGTTTCCGGATATAATCCGTCGATCAGGCGGGTCTGGATCATGAGATCATTGGCAACAAACAGTGCCTTCTTGTCATTAAGAGCGATCCTGATGTTTTCATCATCACCGATGATCTTGGCAATGTCATTCATGCTCTTGGTGGGAATGGTAACATTGAAACGATGGGAAGTATCCAGAAGGATCTTCTTCTGAGCCAGCCGGTATGAGTCAGTAGCCACACACATCAGCGTATTGCCTTCGCAGTTGAGGTTAAGTCCGGTGAGGACCGGTCTAGTCTCCTTGTCACTGGCCGCAAAGCAGGTCTGGAAGATCAGGCTCTTAAGAGCTGCTGAATTGATTTCAAAACTGTCCTCAGGTTCGGAGAAATCAATGAGAGGATAGGTATCAGACCTGATGCCGTTGAGTTCAAAATTAACGGAAAGACCTCTGATTGAAGTATAGGTTCCGTCGACAACTTCAACTTCTACATAGTCGCTGTCGATCTTTCTGATCATGTCGCCGATGTACTTGCCATCCAGCAGAATGCTTCCTTCATTAATGATCTGCAGTCCGTTGTCATCATCGGCGATGATGGTCGCCTCGATGGAAACATCGGAATCCGAAGCGGTAAGCTGAAGTTCATTTTCCCTGGTTGCCAGCTTGATGTTATGGAGAACCGGCAACGGTGAAGTCAGACTGACAGCACGGGAAACGATGTTTATTTTTTCCAGAAAGTCTTTCTTGTTTATTTTGAAGTACATGAGCGCGCCTCCTTGTTATCTTTTCTTTTTCTTGTTTGTTATTATTATCATTATGACTGGGGATTTGGGGGAAAATCTCAAAAACCCTTATCATAACAACATTTTAACAGATTATGACCTTGTTGTTAATGGTGTGGAGATGGGGAAATCAGTGGAGTTTGGCCTCAATTTCCCTGATTGCCCGGCCATATGATTCATCGTTTTTGAGATTGTTTTCAATCTTCTCAAAAGCTGAAGAAACGGTTGAGTGATCACGGTTTCCGAATTCCTTGCCGATCTGCAGATAGGAGAGGTCGAGGTGCTTGCGGCAGAGGTACATGGAAATATGGCGGGCGTTGGCAATGTTCTTGGTCCTTGACTTGGATTTAAGCTGTTTTTCCGTCAGGCCGTAGTATTCAGAAACTGTCTTGATGATGTCTCTTACTTCCAGTGAGTCACTGTTATTATCACTGATGGTCTTGTTATCCTTGAAGGCTTCCAGAGCCATGTTCAAGTCAATGGTATCGGACTTTGAAAAGTTAATGGAATAGAAAATAAGACGGTTAAGAGCTCCTTCCAGATTCCGGACATCAGAGGAAAAATTCTTGGCAATGTAAGTAAGAACTTCCGGCTGAATGTCGATGGGATCCTGATCCTTAAGTCTGGTCTGCTTGATTTTTTCTTCCAGAATCTTATAGGCAGTCTGTTCTTCCAGAGACTGAATGGTTACGGAAAGACCCTGGGTGAATCTGGTTTTAAGCCGGTTTTCAATATCCTTGATTTCATAGGGCGGCCGGTCGGAAGTCAGAACGATCTGCTTGTGGTTGTTGTATAGTTCATTGTAGATTTCAAAGAAGACATCATTGGTCTTTGGCTTATTGGACAGATTCTGAATGTCGTCAAAAAGAAGAACATCAAGCGAATTAAGCTGATTCTTATATTCATCTATGCGCTGTTCTCTTATTGATGTGGTAACTTCCTTAACCAGATCGGTAGAGGAAATATATAATAATTTCTTGTCCTGGTCGTGCTCCTTGATGTAATTTCCAATGGCAGACAGCAGATGAGTCTTCCCAAGACCGGAGGAACCGTAGATTACCAGAGGGTTGAAGTAGCTGAGACCGGGGTTCATGGCCACGGATAAGGCCGCCGTCTTGGCTTCAATGTTACAGGGTCCCTCAATGAAGTTATCGAAGGTCAGTCCCTCAATGACATTGTCGTTCAGGGCTTTCTCAATTTCCGCCTCGATCGCCACCTTCTGGTATTCGTCGCTGGTTTCCACAGTAACACTGACCGGTTTCTTCATCAGGCTCTGAAAGCAGGAATTAATGACATTCAGATTCTCCTTATTGTTAAGAATCAGGCGGTTGATCATATAGGGCGTGGTTACGATTGCCCGTGATTCGTCCAATTCAACAAGCTCGGTATTTTCGAGATAACTGGCAAGGGATTCTCTTTTATTTTCTGCTAAACTAATATTAATTTTTTCTAATACTTGTTCCCAAATAAAACTTAATCCAGACATAAAAATCACTCTTTCGTAAGATAATCATAATCTCGCAAATAGGGAAAATCTACCTGAAAATTTGTTTCAAAAAGTTATTAACACAGGCTTAATATTGTAAATCATTATTATGACGCAAAAAATGGAGTTTTCCCCCACTTTCCACAAAATTTGATGTGGATAAAAATGTGGAAAACTTCTTTCCCCATTGGAAAAACTGGGGAAAATGGGGAAAAATCAACATTTCCTCAGGAGTTATCCCCATAAAAAATGGCGTAAAGTGCTTGATATATAAGAAAAAAAGCCATTTATACCTGTTTTCCTTACATGTTGGAAACCGGGTTTTCCCCATGCGGAAAGTAATTGGATTGCTGGGGAAAGAAGGCCTAAACAGCAAAAAAATCGTATTGTGCTATAATCAAGTAGAATGGAGGAATAGCGATGTTCAGACGGTTAATCACGGTCATGGCGGCAATCTGCCTGATCGTCTCAGCGATGATACCGATAGCCTCAGCTGAAGAGGAAAGACAGCAGCTGATGGTTTTGAACGCCAATGTTCCCATGAATCTGCAGCCTTCCCAGGACAGTGAACCGCTGATCATTGACGGTACCGTACAGTATTTCCTGCTCAACGGCATTTACGAGATAACGCAGATCGTTGATGTAAGTGAACAGGAAAAATGGTATGGAGTCATGTTTGGCGATGAACAGGAGTACACGGAAGTATTCATCAATTCCGTTAATGTCGAACTGTTGGACATGGTATTTGAGAAGAGCATGAAGGAACAGAAATTTCCTGACGATTATCTCACTCTGCTCAGAAGCCTGCACCGCCTTCATCCTGACTGGAACTTCATTTCCTTCCATAACAACATCAAATGGAACACGATGGTCGAAAAGGAAAGCGTATTGCGCAAGAACCTTGTTTCCGGATCCAACATCTATCTTAGGAGCACTCAGGAAGGCGCCTACGACCCGGTTACCGGAGAATTCATCCCGCTGGACGGCACCAGCTGGTATCAGGCTAACAGTGAGACCATTGCCTATTACATGGACCCGCGCAACTTTCTGAATGAGACCAACATCTTCATGTTCCTGCAGCTTTCATTTAATAATAATGAAGGAGACAATCTGGTTCAGCAGATACTGAACAATACCTTCATGGCAGGGAACGATCCCGTTGACAATAAGAAATATGCCAGGATATTCTATGAAGCCGGTCAGAAAGCCGACACCTCTCCCATCTATCTGGCTACTCTGGCCAAGCAGGAATCGGGAGTAAACGGCTCTAGCGCCACGACCGGACAGGCTTTTACCTATAACGGAAAGACCTATTCCGGTCTGTATAACTTCTTTAACATCGGTGCCTCTTCAGGGGCGGATAACTGGAAGAAGGGATTGATTTTTGCCAATGGCGGTGAAGACGGTTCTCTGACTACCTATGAAAGACCGTGGACCAGCCCGCAGAAAGCCATCCGCGGCGGCGCCCAGTGGATTACCAAGGGCTACATCAGCCGGGGACAGGATACGATGTATCTGCAAAAATTCAACTGCACATCATACTCGACTTATTCCCATCAGTACATGACCAATGTCATGGCCGCTTACTCACAGAGCAAGATCATGTTCAATACCTATAAGAACAACTCGGCGTTGGATCTCCAGCTCAACTTCCGCATACCGGTCTACCTCGAAATGCCGGAAAAGACGGCCCTGCCGACTTCCATTTCCTATCCGCCTTCACCAAATGATCCCGATCCACAGGACATCTATACCGGTGACTTCATCGTTGATCTGGACCTGTCCAATGAAGACGGTTATCTGAGCGGCTTCCAGCTGGGTACCACCTATCGGCAGCTGCAGGATAAAATCAAATTGATCAACAGCACCGCCACCTTGAAAATTGAGACTGAAGGCCGGGAGGTCGACGACGATACGCCACTTTCCAGCGGACAGGTTCTCTCTTATACAACAGCAGATGGCACCAGTACCTATACGATCGTCATCAGAGGAGATCTCGATGGCGATGGGAAGATCAGCACCAGGGACTATCTGATCTTCCGCAAGGTACTGCTCGGCATTACCGAGATCAGGGGCGCCGGTCAGAAGGCCGCGATGTTCGATGGTGACAGCAAGCCGTCAACCAAGGGCTATCTTCTGCTCAGAAAGCATCTGCTGGGAGTTTCCCAGATCAAACAGTAAAGGAGGAAGAAAATGAAGAGAAAACTAATCATTTTACTGACAGCCCTGCTGGTAATGGCATCCGCTCTTTCAGAAGTGCGGGCGGCCAGCGGCAGCGCCAGTGTTTCCGTCAGCGATTCCTCTGTGGTAGTGGGAAACAAGGTTACCCTGACCATTAAGCTCAGCTGTTCCGACGGTGTCGGTTCGGCGATGGTTTACATTGACTACAACAGCAGTTATCTCAGCAACCTGAGCGTAAAGTCGTCCGCGACTGTCAATACCAATAAAAACCGCATTCTCGTTGATCCGACTGATGCCAAGACGGTCACGATCACGGCCACACTGACCGCCAAAAAAATCGGCAATACCTCTGTTCACATCACGGTTGAAGACTGGTATAACTACGATGCTGAATACATTTCTGACAAGTCGGTGACCAAGAAGATCGAAGTCATCGCCAAATCCAGCAACAACCCTTCCGCTCCCAATCTGTCCAAGGATGCCAGCCTGGCATCCCTGTCGCTGGAGGGTCTGGTACTGGAGAGCGAATTTGAGAGCGATGTCCACGAATATACCGTATACGCGCCAGCCAATACCGTCACATTGAAGGTCAATGCCAAGGCCAGCAGTGCCAAGGCCAAAATTGAAAAGACGGAATTTGCGCTCAATGAAGGCTGGAACCGGATCGAAGTTGTCTGCGTTGCCGAAAGCGGTGATAAAAAGAGTTACGTGCTGAATGTCTATGTGGAAGAAAAACCGGTCGTCTATTTCCGGGACAACACTCTGGGAGTCGTCCGGAACCTGAGCCGCATTGCCGTTCCGGAAGGCTTTGAAGAGAAAAGAATCACCGTTGAAGGCGAGGATATCAGCGTTTTCAGCAAGGGAACCATGAACCTGGTCTATCTGGCGGATGAAGATGGCAAGGCAGATTTCTACATTCTCGATGAGCAGAAGATGGAAATCGTCAAGCGCTATGAACCGGTGGAAATTGACGGTGGCAGCTATCAGCTGATCAACAGCGATTATCAGCAGTTCCGGGATATGGATGAGTTCTTTGTCCCCTATAAGGTCTACATCGGGGAAACCGGAATCGACGGTTGGAAATACAGGAACTCCTCTCTGAATGAGTATGCCGTCATTCAGCTGATGACTGATGAGGGTGAAGTCAGGCTGTACAGCTATGACCTCATCGAAAAGACCCTGCAGAGATATACCCTGCCGCAGAGAGAGAGTGAGAAAAGCCCGCTGGCCGCTTATCTGGGTTATTCCGCCGGAGCAGCCGGAATCCTGGCCTTTATCGCTGCTCTGATCCTGGCCACAAAAAAGCGGGTGTCAGCATAATTTCAAATCACCTTCATAAAAACGACACATAACGGAAATAGGATAAGAATAAACAAAGGAGAGTCGATAACATGGATGAGCACTTTGACATAGAAGAAGAAAACGAAGAGCAAACTGAAGACAGCAAAAAAGAAGTGAAAGAAGAGACAGAACCCAGTACGCAGCAGGCGGAAAAGGTTTTTGCAAGCGAGATCTATCCCGAGGAAAAGCCGGAGCCAAAAGGCAGCATCAGGGCCAGCTGGCTGATTCTGACCATCGTCTTTTCCCTGCTGCTTTCCACGGCAGCCAGCGTTGTGACGGCACTTATCGTCAGCAACCGCAGAAGCGAGCGGGTCGTGGCTTATGAGAGCAGTGAAAGAGAAACCACCAGGGTGATCCAGCAGAGCGATTATACTGAGCTGGTTGAGGAAGTAAAGAACGCGGTCGTGGAAGTCTACACCGAAAAGGTCGTCTATAACAGTTACTTTGGTGACTACGTTACCGAGGGCGCCGGCAGCGGCGTCATCTATTCCCGGGACGGCTACATCATTACCAACAATCATGTCATCAACGGGGCCAGCAGCATCTACGTTACGCTGGCCAGCGGTGACAAGTATACTGCCGAGCTGATCGCCAGCGATGCCAAGAGTGATCTGGCGATCATTAAGATCGATGCTCAAAACCTGCAGCCGGCCATACTGGGCAACAGCGACAGCATCGCCGTCGGACAGAACTGCATCGCCATCGGCAACCCGATGGGAACTCTGGGCGGTACGGTAACCGCCGGCATCATCAGCGGTCTGTCCCGCGAGGTAACGATCGGCAATGTACCGATGACGCTGATGCAGATCAACGTGGCCATTTCTCCGGGGAACTCAGGCGGCGGCCTGTTCAATACCAACGGTGAGCTGATCGGCATCGTCAATGCCAAGAGCGTCAGTGAAAACGTCGAGGGAATCGGCTTCGCCATTCCGATCGACATCGTCAGGATGGTAGCGCAGCAGCTGATCGAACAGGGTTATGTGACCGGCCGGGCCCAGCTGGGCATCAAGTGCGTCAGTATTGATTCCGTTCAGAAGGCCTGGAACTATAATGTGACCAGTTTCGGTGTTCTCGTACAGGAAGCGGTCGAGGAAAATGCCAAGGCAGCCGGATTGCAGGAAAACGACTTGATAGTTGCCATTGACAACAACAAGATCGAAAGCCTGTCAGCACTGCAGATGCTGCTGTACGGCTACGAAGCCGGACAGCAGGTCAGACTGACGGTACTGCGTAATGGCCAGCAGGTCGACATCAATCTGACCCTGAGCCAGAAAAAATAGAAAAACAGACGGCGGCGGACAGCCGCCTTTGTTTTGAAAGGGAGAAAGTCTGGTTTATAGAAATTGAAGCGGGAGTATGCTACTATATTAGGGAAATGAGGAATTAGATTATGCCAAAGTACTATAAGGTTTATGATAAAAGATATCAGCAGGTCCACGCTCACAACATCAGCTGGTACAGCGATAACCCGACACCGCTGGTTCTGGAGACCATTAACGATTACCACCTTAACCAGTGGGACAAGATGCTGGAGATCGGCTGCGGCGAAGGAAGAGATGCCCGTTATCTGCTTCAGAAGGGTTTTGATCTGGTAGCTACGGACGTATCAGACGAGGCGGTCGGCTATTGCGTCAGAAGAGATGAAAAGAACCGGAAGGCTTACCGGGTCATGGATGTACTGGAAAACGACGATAAGAATAAATACGATTTCATTTATTCCGTTGCCGTTTTGCAGATGATGGTGCTGGACGAAGACCGCAAGGGCTTCTACAGCTATATCAGAAATCATCTTAACGATAAGGGAATGGCCCTGATCCTGAGCAAGGGAGACGGTGAGGAAGCTTATGATACCGGCATTGATGTTGCCTGGCAGGATGAAGACCGCATCCACCACAGCGGTGAGGCCATGAGCGTAGCGAGAGCAGCCAGCCGGGTCGTCAACTTTGATCAGTTTTTGGAAGAACTGGCTGCAAACCGGCTGGAAGTCATTTCCCACGGCCTGACCAATTCGGAACCGGATTATCCGAAGATCATGTTTGCCTTGGTAAAAAGGTAGAATTCAGCCCGCCGTGTTAACGGCGGGTTTTTATGTGGCTGAGGTCATTTTCTGGTTGACTAATGGCAATGAATTAGGTATTATTTATAAGCAATTGCTCATTTTTAGAAATCGGGAGGTGCCTACATGAAGAGAACATATCAACCGAGCAAAAGAAAACACTCAAGAGTTTGCGGCTTCAGAGCTAGAATGAAAACTGTTGGTGGTCGTAACGTATTGGCCCGCAGACGCGCCAAGGGAAGAAAAGTCTTATCTGCATAAGAGAAGCTGCCATACAGGCGGCTTTTTTTACCCATGAAAAAGGAATTCCGCGTTAAGAAGAACGAAGAATTTGAAAAGATCATTACGGCCGGAAGCCGGCTGACAAGCCGCCGCTTTGTCCTGTATTACCATCCGGCCGCTTTTGATCATGACCGCATTGGCATTTCCGCCGGTAAAAAACTCGGAAATGCCGTGGAAAGAGTCAGAATCAGGAGGCAGGTCAGGATGATGGTTCAGGAGATCTTTGACTTTCACAGCGGCCTTGACTACATCATCATCGTCCGGCCCGGCTACCTGAACAGCGACTTTGCCACCAACAAAAATGATTTGTCAGTTCTATATGAAACAGTTTATAATAATAAACGGACAAACTAGATTAAGGAGACTTTATCAATGAAAAAGTTGAACAAGAAAGCATTATTGATCATGCTGCTCATCCTGGGATTAGCCGTATTGACCGGATGTCAGAGAAACGTTGATTCAAACGGAGTCACTCTACCGGAAAAGGTAATTTATCTTGATACACCCTGGAAAGCGATGATGAACGAAGGTTTCATCAGTGCCCTGCTGGTCTGGCCGCTGGCTCAGGCCATTAACCTGGTCTATTCCTGGACCGGCATCAGCATTCTGGCCGTTGCCATCGTTACTCTGGTCTTCAACCTCATCACCCTGCCGTTTACCATCAAGTCAACGGTTCAGATGCAGAAGATGCAGGAGATCAATCCCAAGCTGCAGGAAATCCAGGCCAAGTATGAAGGAAAAACGGATGACAATTCCAAAATGGCTATGGCTCAGGAAATGCAGGTTCTTTACAACAAGTACAACCTGAATCCGCTGGGCGCCATTGCTACCCCGCTGCTGCAGTTCCCGATTCTGATCGCCATGTACTATGCCGTTCAGAGAGCTGACGCCGTTGTCAGCGGAACCGCTTTTGGTATGCCGTTATCAACTACTCCCAGAGCAGCTGTGGCAAACTTCTCACAGGGCTGGCCGTTAGTCGTTATCTTCGCCTTAATGGTCGTTTCCCAGTTTGTTTCTTCAAAGATCTCCATGTGGCTGGCTGACAAGAAGCGCAAGAGTTCCCGTAAGTACAAGGCTTATGCCGACAAGGGAAATCCGCAGTCTTCTCAGCAGAACATCATGACAATAATGCTGCTGGGCATGGTCGCCGTCTTAGGATTCGGCTGGCCGATTGCCATGAGTGTTTACTGGCTGATCAACTCAGTCATTAACGTACTCAAGACTTTATATGTACAGAAGAGGTATGTAGACTAATGAACAGATATGAAGGAAAGAGCGTAGAAGAAGCCATCAGCGTTGCCTGCCGCGAAAAGAACGTTGACAGCAGCGAACTGGTTTACTATGTTGTTGAAGAAAAGGCCGGCGGTCTGTTTGGCATCGGAGCCAAGGCCGTGATCGAAGCCTTTGCCCAGAAGGATGTTGAAGATTTCATTTATCATTATCTGGAGCAGTATTTCAACAACATCAACATGAAGTGCGATATCATGATCAGCCGTGAGGAAGACAGCTACCTCGTAAAGCTGGATGCCCAGAACAATGCCGTACTGATCGGCAAGGCCGGCCAGACGCTGCAGTCAATTACCAATGTTACCAAGGCGGCTGCCAGCGCGGAGTTCAGAAGACATGTCAATCTGCTGATTGACGTCAACAACTACAAGGAAGAAAGATACGAAAAGCTTAAGGCCATGGTTAAGAAGATTGCCAAGACCGTCGAAAAGACCAAGGTGTCAGCCAGACTGGGCCAGATGACCAACGATGAAAGAAAGGTCGTTCACCAGTATCTGTCAACCTTCCCGCACATCAGAACCGAATCTGAAGGCGAAGGAAACAACAGACGCCTTAAGATCATCTACACTGATAAAGCTGAATAAAGAAAAATGCAGGAAGCCCTGCATTTTCATTTGGCTCAGTTATTTGAGTAAAGCTGCAGTTCATACAGCTTTTTGTATATGCCGTTCTGGGCAAGCAGCTGCTGGTGGGTGCCGCTTTCCCGCAGCTTGCCCTTATGAATGACCATGATGTTGTCGGCATGCTGAATAGTGGAAAGGCGATGGGCGACCATGATGGTGGTACGGCCTTCCATCAGGGTCTTCAGGGCTTTCTGAATCAGCTGTTCGGTCTCGGTATCGATGTTGGCGGTAGCCTCATCCATGACTAGAATGGCCGGATCGACAGCAAGAGTACGGGCAAAGCTGAGCAGCTGGCGCTGACCGGCTGAAAGGGTTGCGCCCCTTTCGCTGACCGGTTCATCGTACTTGTGCGGCAGCGATTCAATGAAGTGATCGGCATTGACGGTCTGGGCAGCTTCAACGATCTGTTCATCGCTGATCTCCTGGTTCAGAAGCCTGATATTGGACTTGATGTCGCCGGTAAAGATGAAGACATCCTGCTGAACCTGGGCGATGGCCTGACGCAGCTGTTTCAGAGACAGGTCTTTGATATTAATGTCATCGATCAGGATCTCACCCTTCTGGATGTCATAATAACGGCCGATCAGGTTGAGGATGGAAGACTTGCCGGCTCCGGTGGCGCCGACAAAGGCAACCTTTTCGCCGGGGTTGATGACAAAGGAAACATCGCGCAGGACATAATCATCTTCCTCATAGGCAAACCAGACATTGCGGAATTCGATCTTGCCTTTGAACTTTTCCACGGAAGTGAAGTCCGGTTTCTCCTCAATGGTGTTTTTCTGGTCCAGCAGGGTGAAGATCTTCTCTCCGGAAGCCAGAGCATTCTGCAGCGAACTGAACTGTTCGGTCAGCTGCTGGATCGGTTCAAACAGCGCCTGAACATAGTCGATGAAGATGTAGACGATGCCGATCGTGATCCCGCCGGCCAGAACACCTGCGGAACCGCGGAAGAGCACCAGCACAACGGAAAGGGTATAGAGCAGGGAAACGACCGGGCGGTAGATGGAATAGTACATCAGCTCCCGCATCCGGCTGCGGTACAGATCAGCGGTAGTGTCCTTAAGCTGGTCATACTTATGATCTTCCCGGGCAAACAGCTGGATCAGCTTCATGCCGGAAATGTGTTCGCTTAGGAAGGTGTTCAGACCGGAGACCTTGGTACGGATCAGCCGGTAAGCCTTACGGAAGAGGACCTGGAAGACAGCGGTCAGGACGAAAACCAGCGGGATAAGTACCAGAGTACGTACGCTCATGGTGACGCTGATGCAGAAGAGTACGACCAGATAGCCGATGATCCTGGCAACATTGGCGACAACGCTGACCAGCACATCGGAGAACAATCGGCTGAGTGCCTCTACATCATTGGTGATCCGGGTAACGGTCTGGCCGACCGGATGGGTATCGAAGAAGCGCAGCGGCAGGGAATGAGTGTGCTCAAACAGTTCGTTGCGGATGTCGTAAACCACTGCCTGTCCGGTCTTCTGCAGCAGGAAGGCCTGGGTAATGTTGCACAGGGCATAGATGAGAATGGACAGCGCGTAGGTCAGACCGATGCGCAGAATGCCATTGATGTCATCTTTTCTCAAGACTTCAAGATCTTCACGGCTTAACAGGGTTCCTTCCAACAGGTTTTCGCCGGCATTGATCTGCAGCCGGTCTGCTGAAGAGTTCTGCGAAACGACCTCATTGAGCGTGCTGAGCCGGTCCTGAAGGAACTGAACATCCGAGCGGGAAAGGCCGGCGAAATAGTAATAGTGTTCATCATAATAGACGATCTGGCCATAGCTTTCATAGTCTGCCGTTTCAAGGTCAAAGTCTCTGGTCAGCCAGACGCCATGATAGTTCAGCTGGGACTGGTCTTGCGCAGTTACGGCATATGGTCTTCCATAGTTTTCAATGTTTTCATCAATGGCCCGGGCTACCAGCGTGGGTTGATAAAGCGTCAGGGCAGTGACTGCCAGAACCAGGATGAAGGCGATGATGAAGTTGGAGGTATAGGGGCGGCCGTAGCGTAAGAGCCGGCGGAAGAGCCTGCCCTTATAGGCTGTTATGACCTGTTCTTTTTCAATCTTAGCCATAAATCAGTCCTCCTGCGAACCCGCCAGCTGTCTTTCCAGCTGCTGCTTGCGCTGCAGTCGGGCAAACTGTCCGTTGAGCTCCATCAGCTCGCTGTAGCTGCCCAGTTCAGCAACCTTTCCTTCATCAAGGAAAAGGATGTGATCGGCGTTCTGTACCGTGGAGACGCGGTGGGCAATGATGATGGTAGTCTTGCCATGGCGCAGGGAACGCAGATTATTCAGAATGTTGTCTTCAGTGTCGGTATCAACGGCACTCAGGGAGTCGTCCATGATCAGGATCGGGCTGTTCTTCAGCAGAGCCCGGGCGATGGAAACGCGCTGTTTCTGGCCGCCGGAAAGGGTAACTCCGCGTTCACCGATCATGGTTTCGTATTTATCCGGGAAATCCTGGATGTTATCATCAACATCGGCCATCCGGCAGGCTTCCACGATCTCTTCCATGGTAGCGTCCAGCTTGCCGAAGGAAAGGTTCTTTCTCAGCGTTTCGGAGAACAGGAAGTTGTCCTGAGGAACATAGGCGATGTTCTCTCTTAACACAGCCAGGGGGATCTTGCGGATGTCGTGGCCGTCAAAGCTGATGGATCCCGAACTGACATCAAAGAGCCGGGTCATCAGATTGACCATCGTGGTCTTTCCGGCGCCGGTACGGCCCATGATCGCAAAGGTCTCACCCTTTTCGATCTTTACATTTATGTCACTCAACACTTCCGGCAGATCTTTGCCATAGCGGAAGTGAACATGATCAAAGCAGACTTCTCCCTCCAGAGTGCTGACATCATCCGGTTCAGGGCTGTCGGTGATCTCGGCCTTCTCATTGAAGACCCGGTTGATTCTCTTCATGGCGGCAGCGCCCTGGGTAATGTAGGTCAGACAGTCGCCGAAGGCGATCATCGGCCAGACCAGCGTACCCAGATAACTGGCAAACATGATGAACCGGCCCAGAGTGATGCGGTTGGTAATGGTATAATAGCCGCCGACCATGATGACGATCAGGTAGGAAATGCCGATGAAGACTTCCAGCAACGGCCAGGCCAGCGATCTTAATTTGGCCAGTTTCATGTTGACGTTGAAATTGCTGCGGTTGACTGTACGGAAGTAATCCAGTTGCTTTTCTTCCTGGGTAAAGGCCTTGATGACTCTTTCGGCGGTAATGCTTTCCTGAACAGCGTCGGTAAGCTTGCCGAAGGATTCCTGCTTGGCGGTATAATGGCGCTCAAAGGCCTGAATGACAAAATAACTCAGAATGCCGATTCCGCCCATGGGAATCATGATGTAGAGAGTCATGGAGACCGACACCTTGGTCATCATCCGGTGCAGAGTCATCATGCTCAGAACAAAGGCATCAACGGCGGAAACGATGGACCAGCCCAGCGCTTCCCGCAGAGCATCCAGGTCGTTGGTGAAGTAAGCCATCAGGTCGCCGGTCTTGTTTTCGTTGAAGAAGCGCTGGGAAAGCGTCTCCAGCTTGCGGAAAATGTCGTTCTGCAGGGCCCGTTCGATTTTGCGGGAGGTTCCGATGATGAAATAGCGGAAGCCGAAGCGACCGGCGGAAATGGCCAGAGCGCACAGGATCATCTTAAGCAGGATGGCGTTGACACCTTCCTGATCGAGGCCGTGCGAGGCCAGACCATCGGTGATCTCCCCGGTATATTGAGGAATGTAGAGGTCAAGATAGTCAATGGCAAGCAGGATCAAAATGCCTGTAATGTACATCAGGCTGTATTTTTTCAGATATCTGCTTAACTGATTGATATTCTTTTCCTTCTTCTTCATGTTAATTCTGCCTTCCGCAGTCCGTTTATTATTCTATAGTATTACGCGGTCGTTTTCCACACTTATGATAAGGGCAAACAAAAAGGAAATTAGGATTTCCGGATTTGCGGCGCAAAGAATGGAATATGTTGGAAGTAAATGATGTCAGCAAGAGATTCGGGGATAGACCGGTTCTCAGCGGTCTTAGTTTTTCCCTGCACCCTGGTCAGATAACCGCGCTGATCGGCGGCAACGGCTCCGGCAAGACCACGACCTTCCGGCTGATCCTCGGCTTTCTGGACCCCGATGAGGGAAGCATCAGCTTTGAAGGCCGGCCGGTGGAGAATCGCGATGTCTGTTATCTCTGCGAGCAGCGCAGCCTGTATCAGGACTGCTCGGTATATGAGCAGCTCAGACTAAGCGCTCAGCTCATCGGCATCCGTCATTATCAGCCGGCGGTCGACCGCTGGCTTGAGGAACTGAAGCTGACCGGAATCAGGCAGGAAGTGATTGGTCGGCTGTCCAAGGGCAATCAGCAGAAAGTCGCGTTGGCCAGTTGTTTGATCAGGGAGGCGCCGCTGGTGATCCTTGATGAGCCGTTTACAGCCCTGGACAGAGAGAACATCAGCCTGTTCATCGGGGTGATGGAAGAACTGCGCCGTCAGGGCCGGACGGTGCTGGTCTCCTCGCACATCTACCAGCCGGTCAAGGAGATCTGCGATCATTTTCTGCTGCTTGATAAGGGCAGAATCAGCGCTGATCTGACCAGAAAGCAGCTTCATGAGGATCAGCGGCGGATGGTCATCGTTTCCAGCCGCTTTGAGCCGGAAGACGAACAGCTGCTTTCGGAAGAGCAGTATGAGGAAGGCGGTAATGTCCGCTATGTGCTTACGGAAAGAAAAAAGGCCAGAAAACTGCTGAAGGAGGCTTTTGAGATGGATGAAGATGTGACTTACCGGCATTGCCGGATCGAGGACTGCCAGTGAAGGCACTGATCCTGTTCAATCTAAAGAGAAGACTATTTAACCGGATGAATCTGCTGATCAACGCCGTTCTCCTGCTGGCCATCCTGTTTGGCTTTCATGCCGACTATTTCCTGGGAAATGATCAGTCACCGCCGCATTTCTATGTTGACGACAGCACAAAGCAATTCCAGAGTGCCTTTCTTTCCCGGGAAAGAAACTACCAGATATATAACGGACCGATCGGTGAAACGGACATCCTGATCCATTATGACGATGGTTTTACCATCATCAGCAATGCTCCCCCTGATGCCGCCCTTCTTGACGGCATTCGCCAGGACATTCAGCAGGCAGTCAGGGAGACCTACAGCCGGCAGTATCCGGCTTTGAAGCCGTTTGTTGATGATTATGCCAGCATCAGGATAACCCTCAGCGTCAGCAGCAAGCCGGAAGAACGGCTGTGGATACTGGCATCAGCGGTGTATTTTCTGTTGATGAACTACAGCAGCACCATTGCTTCGGAAGTCGTCTACGAAAAGACCAATCACCTGTTGGAAAGCCAGCTTACCGCCCTGACTGCTCAGCAGCACCTGCTTTCCAAGATCATTCAAGGTTATCTGATGGTCATCATCCAGCTGCTGGCAGCGGCGGTTTTCACCGCGGCAGCCTTTTTCCTGCGCTGGCTTGAAGACGGGCTGAGCGGACTGAGGAATTTTCTGAACACAAACGAGATCATGAAGGCTGATGTAATCAGCTTACCGGTAAGCTGGCAGACCCTGGTACTGATCGGGGCCATCATGGTCAGCGGATTGATGATCGTTCAGACATTGATGTTATTGGTGTGCAGCCGGCTTTCCTCCAGCGAACAGGCAGCCAGTCTTCAGGGCATCTTCTATGTGCTGCTGTTAGTGGGTTATTATCTGCTTCTTAGCTATGGCAGCCAGTGGATCGTTAATGCCACCAGGGAAATTCAGCTTCTGGCCGGTCTGCCGGTTGTTTCGATCTATCTGATGAGCGGTCTTTTGTTGATGGGAAAGGCATCGCTGAGCCAGGGTTTATTGGCTTTGGGTATCAACCTGGTGACATTGTTGCTGATGATAGAATTCAGCGGCCGGCAATATCGGGAAAACCTCTTGAAAATCTGATGAAAAAAGCATCATGGTCAGGGAGTTCAGGCTGATGGTTTTATCAGGTTTTTTTTGATAGAATGAAAGAGAGGCGAACATGAGAGTACTGATTCAGAGAGTTAGGGAAGCATCGGTAACCATTGAAGGAGAGCTGAAAGGGCAGATCGGCTACGGCTATCTGCTGCTGACCGGCTTCAGCAATGATGACGATGAAAAGACCGTCAGGGAAATGAGCGAGAAGACGGTCAATCTGCGCATCTGTGAAGACGAGAACCATAAGATGAACCGCAGCCTGCTGGACATTCAGGGCGAGATCCTCTCGATCTCCCAGTTCACCCTCTATGCCGACATGCGCAAGGGCCGCCGGCCTTCGTTTACCCAGGCCGGGGAACCGGGAAGATCGGCAGAACTATATGACTTCTTCAATCGCTGCCTGAGGGAATACGGGCTGAATGTCGAGGAAGGCGTATTTGGAGCCGACATGAAAGTCGGGCTGGTCAATGACGGCCCGGTAACCATCATGCTGGACAGTGATATAATATTGAAGAAACAGGACAAAAATGGAATATAAGCTGGACGATATCGTTGAAATGAAAAAAGAGCACCCCTGTCACAAGAGCAAGCAGTGGCGGATCATCAGAATGGGTGCTGACATAAGGATCAAGTGCCTGGGATGCGGCTCAAGCGTTCTTTTTCCCCGCGCGGAATTTGAAAAGAAGGTAAGAAAGATCATCCCGGCTGAGGAAGCAGAGGTAAGTTAGAATGTCATTAACGGCAGGAATCGTCGGACTGCCCAATGTCGGCAAGTCCACATTGTTCAACGCGATCACCAAATCGCAGGTTGAAGCCGCAAACTATCCGTTTGCGACGATTAAGCCAAATGTAAAGACCGTAGAGGTCCCGGATGAGCGGGTAACAAAGCTGTCAGCCATGTTCAATCCCCGCAAGACCATCTGGACGACCTTTGAGTTTACGGACATCGCCGGCCTGGTCAAGGGCGCGTCCAAGGGCGAAGGCCTGGGCAACCAGTTTTTGGGTAACATCAGAGCCTGTGATGCCATCGTTCATGTTGTCAGGTGCTTTGACGACAATAACATTGTCCATGTGGAAAACAGCGTTGATCCGATCCGCGACATCGAGATCGTCAATGTTGAGCTGGCACTGGCCGATCTGGAGACCGTAACTAACCGGATCGCCAAGATCGAGAGAAAGGCACTGACCAAGGAAAAGGACGCCGTGGCGGAATATGAACTGCTTAAGAAGCTGAAGGCGGCTCTGGAAGCCGGCCATTCAGCCCGTAGCCTTTCCTTCAGCGATGAAGAGAAGGAAACGCTGAAGAGCTATCAATTATTGACGGACAAACCGGTCATCTATGTTGCCAATGTCAGTGACAGCGCCATATCGGATCTTGACAACTGCAGGTATTATCAGGATGTCAAGGCTTATGGTGAAAAGGAAGGCTCGGAAACCGTCGCCATTACTGCCCAGATGGAAGAAGAGATTGCCCAGCTGGACGATGATGAGCGTGGTCTGTTCCTGGCTGATCTGGGTCTGGAAAGAAGCGGATTGGATGAGATCATCATGAAGACTTACAGCCTGCTTAATCTCTGCACCTTCTTTACCGTCGGAACTGACGAAGTGCGGGCCTGGACTTTTACCAAGGGCATGAAGGCTCCAGACTGTGCCGGCATCATTCATACCGATTTCAAGAAAGGGTTCATCAGAGCGGAAGTCTACAGCTATGATGACCTCATGGAATATGGCTCGGAAACGGCCCTGAAAAACAACGGCAAGCTCAGAGTTGAAGGAAAAGACTACATCGTCAAGGACGGTGACATCATGTTTATCAGATTTAATGTCTGAGGAAAGGAAATAAGATGAAATTAATAATCGCGATCGTTTCTAATGATGACAGCACCGCTGTCAACACCAACCTTACCGAAAACGGCTTCATGGTTACCAGACTGGCTACGACCGGCGGCTTTCTGAGAGCCGGCAATACAACTTTCCTGATTGGTACGGAAGACAAGAACGTCGAGAAGGTCATCGAGCTGATCAAGGAAGAGAGCAGCCGCCGCACGGAAATCGTTCCGGCTACGGCAACCTTCAATATCAATCAGTACGCTGCTTACCCGGTAGAAGTACAGGTTGGCGGTGCCACCATTTTCGTTCTGGATGTAGAACAGTTCATTAAGGCTTAAGATGATTGATTTCATTGACTATGACAACCCGGCAACGACCAGTATCTATGCCAACATGACCCTGAAAGGCCAAATTGACTGCTATGGCGACATGGAAGTCATCGGCTCTCTTTTTGGTGATGTTGACTGCGCCAGATATCTGAGAGTCAGCGGCTATGTGGAAGGAATGGTCAATGCCCGCGATTTGATGGTAACTGAGACCGGCAGTATGAAGGGAACGGTCGATGCCGGCTGTGACTGCGAGATCAGAGGCCAGATGGAGGGCGAAATCAAGGCAGAAAACGTAGTAATCAGCGGAACGGTAAGAGGAAAGGTCCGTGCCCGCAGCAATGTCCGTCTGATGGATGGCGGCCGGGTCATCGGCGATGTCATCTGTGGATCGCTGACGGCAGACAAGGGCGGCACCATTGACGGCAACCTGCTGTTTGATTACAGCTTTGTAAATATCTGAGGAACATAACGGACAGGCAGGCGCCTGTCCTTTAAAAGAGAAAGAGGAATAAATATGAAACAGGCAGTAGAAAGACTGATGGGTGGCCTGATCGTGAGCTGTCAGGCTTATGATGACACGCCGTTTTACGGGCCGGATTACATGGCCAGATTTGCCCAATGCGCCCAGATGGGCGGGGCCAGGGGCATCAGGGCCTGTTGGGGCCGGGATGTTGCCGCGGTCAGAGCGGTTACCGACCTGCCGATCATCGGTATCAACAAGGACATGCTCAATGATCAGGATCATGATGCCTTCTTCAAGAGGCTGATAATCACTCCCAGCCTGGAATCAGCAGCGGAGGTAATTGATGCCGGAGCTGACATCGTAGCGGTGGAAAGCGTGGAAACGGACTTCTGCAGCTATGAACAGCTGACCGAATTGCTCAGTTCAATCCGTAACAAGTATCCGGAAGTAGCGATCATGGCTGATCTGATCACCCCGGAGACCGGAGTCAAACTGGCCCGGGATGGTCTTGTTGACATTCTGTCCACGACGCTGTCCGCCTTTGATCCCCGTAAGGCCTCGCTGATCGGCCCTGATTACGAGATGATCAGATATCTGAAGGAGAACACCTCTCTGCCGGTAAATGCGGAAGGGCATGTCTGGGAGGCGCATGAATATGTCAGCTGTCTGGAAGCCGGAGCAGACATGGTGACCATTGGTTCCGCCATTACCCGGCCACACCTGATAACCAGAAGATTTGTGGATGCCGGTGAGAAATGGCAGAAAAACAGATAAGTCGTTAAGTGAGCTTAGATAAGAAAAAAAGGGCTCGGATCTCATAGATCCGGGCCCATTGTCTTTCTCATTCACTGATTGTCAAAAGCGCAGGAAGCGCCGCCGCGGCTTTTCCGGAGCAGCTTCAGCTTCCAGCTGCCTGGCGAGATCATCTAGTTTCTGACGCTCGATCTGCTGCTGGGCATCTTCCAGCTGGCTGTCCAAAATGGCATAAGCTCTGATGAAGGCCTTGTCCTGATGCGTGAGCAGCTTGCCAAGACCGGCATGATACCAGCGGCTGTAACCGTCATCAAGCTTGTTGTCTGCCAGCAGCTGCCGCATGACGACATACTGGAAGAAGACTTCCCGGTCCGTGATTCTCTGCGGATGAACATTTTCCTTTAGAAAGCTGCGGATCCGTTCTTTCTGCTGCTGCCCAAAGGGAAAGATCTTTCTTTCGTATTGTTCCGCTTCCTGTTGGGACTGCTTTTTTGACTTGATGGTAAACAGATCGTTCAGAGCCATGATTTTTACCTCCTGGACTTCAATGACCGGATGTCATTCATAAACATTCTCAATATAATTATCTACATAATCAGCGATCAGCAGCATTGCCGCACCTTCCGCCATCGGGCTGGAAGATGTCGTGTCAATGATCAGATTGACCTGTTCATCGCGGAAGGCCGGGAAACGGCTGACCTCTTCCCTGAGTTCGTCATAGTGCTCCTGAAGATAAGGCGCGATGTGACCGGCTATGATGATGTCGGTATCAAAGCAGATCTTTACGACTGCCAGACCCCTGGCCATGTACTTGACATAGTCATGCCAGGCTTTTCTGGCGCTTTCATCGCCGCTGTCCAGGGCCTGGAAGAAAGTCGGCAGATCCGGATCTTCCTGCTGAGTCAGCTGGGAAACGGCGCAGAAATTGGACCAGGTACTGTCGCTGCCGTAAAAGCACGGCTTGCCCGGTTCATCGAGCATCAGATGGCCGAAGGCCGCCGCCTCGCCGCTTTTTCCCCTTAAGATCTGGCGCTCGTGGATCAGGGAGCCGGCAACGCCGTTGTTGGTGATCACCAGATAGACGCATCCATTGATGCCGGGATGGCGGTAAGCCATGCCGAATCCGGCGGCATTAGGGCCGTATTCGACCCTGATGGGCAGGTCAAAGTGCTTCTGAATGTCGGAGACCGGAATGTCACGCAGGCCGAAGATCGTCGCCCGCTTGATGCTCTGACCATCCAGGGAAACTTCGCCGGGGAAGGCGATGCCGACGCCGAGAACCCGCCGGCGATCGACGTGGATGCTTATCTCTTCTTCTACCAGCTGGGAGAGCCGGTTCCAGTATTCATCATTGTGGCTGAAGTGCAGGCGGAAACGGCTGCGGCTGAGCAGATTACCCTTCATGTTAAGAATGCGGACATCAGCATGATTCATGCCGATTTCCACGCCTACGCCATAGCGCAGGTCATAGTTGAAGGCGATCTGCCGGGGCTTGCGGCCGCCGGAAGAAGCCAGAACTTCACCGTCAATGAAGACTTCATTTTTCTTGAAATACTGCAGACAGGCGGAAACCGTCGGGCCGCTCAGGCCGCTCATTTCCCGGATGTCAGTCTGGGAAAGACTCCCTTCTTCATAGAGAAGGGTAAAGATCTTCTGCATGTTGATCTTCTTCAATGACGTTTTCTGAATTTCTGACATGGATGTTCTCCTTCGCTTTATTCTAACAGATTAAGGGACTTTTATTAAAGTCAGATGACAAAGTTTTGCCATCTGACTTTCGGACTTGTTACAGTCTGGTGTCCCAGAGTCCGGCAAACGGGTCTACCGGACTGATGCCCTTGAAGGGGCTGCGGCCCATCAGCTTCTCAACTACAGCTCTTACATGATCGTCGTTGCAGGTATAGGCGTTGATGTAATTGCGGACCATCGGTACATCGACCAGATGATATGGATTTGAGAAGGAAATGAACAGATAGGGAAGGTCGAAGACATACTTCGGTGAGCTTTCACCCAGGAAATCGTCCCAGGTGATGCGGATGGTCGTCTGGTTAGAACCGACCTTCATGTTGGCCAGATAGATGACCAGATCGGTTTCCTTTTTGAAGTCAGCCAGAGAATAGCCAACATCGGGGTAGCGGCCGTTCTTGAAGTAGGAGACCTCAAAGCCTTCCTTTTCCAACAGGCTCTTGAACAGTTCAACTTCCGGCAGCCAGCCGCTGGCCGGCAGCTTTTCGTTGGTGATCTGAATAAGTTTGACCTTTCTGGTCTTTTCGGGATCCAGAGGAAGCAGGTTGTCCTTGTTTTTAACCAGGGTTACGGAGCGGTCAGCCACTTGTCGGGCTACATTCTGATGGTCTTCATTATTGAGCAGAGCCAGGCTTTCCTCACCGGGAACAGCCGGTTTCTTGTGCAGGTTGATCATGGCCTTTAAGCCCAGGATTCTTCTGACGGCATCATCAAGGCGCTGCTGGGAAAGCAGACCGTTATGCAGGCCATCCAGCATGTACTGTACGTCTTCTTTCTGGTCAATGGTAAACAGGAAGACATCAGCGCCTCTTTCAATGCAGGCCGGTACGGCCTCCGAGCGCTTCATGGAGCAGGTAAAGCCGACCATCTGGGTAGCGTCGGTAACGATGACGCCATTGAAGCCCATTTTCTCCCGTAAGACACCGGTCAGCAGTTCCCGGCTCAGGGAAGCCGGCATGATGTCCTCGTCAGCGATCTGCGGATTGACCTGACGGCTCAGGGCCGGCTGGCGGATGTGGGAGGCCATTACGCAGGGGGCGCCATAGTCAATCAGACTCTGATAGAGATAACCATAAGTCTGATACCACTGCTCAGCTGAAAGTGAATTGATGGAGCTCATCAGATGCTGGTCGCGGTAGTCAACACCATCTCCGGGGAAATGCTTGATGGTGGAAACGAATTCATTTTCCCGGCAGGCATCCAGATAGGGCTTTGAGAGCTTGAGGATCTTCTCAACGTCAGATCCGAAGGTCCGGACATTGGTGATCGGGTTTTCCGGGTTGCGGTCGATGTCGATGATTGGCTCAAAAGTCCAATTGACGCCGCAGGCGCCGCCTTCCTCAGTAGCTACTCTGGCCAGATCATAGGCCAGTCTTTCATCATCGCAGGCTGCTACACCCATCGGGGAGCCGACATAAGTGCCGTCGGTCAGACCGCCGTTGCCGCCTTTTCCGCCTCTTTCGAGGTTGCAGGCGATCAGCAGAGGAATGTTGGCCCTGGCCTGAATGCGCTTGGAATACTCACGCATCTTTTTCCCCGGGAAGGGCCGGTACATGACGCCGCCAGGTTCAATGAAATTAAAGATTGATTCCGGTTCGGAACCGGGACGGTCCCAGAGGATCTCGCAGAACAGCTGGCCGACCTTTTCCCTCTCGCTCATCTGTGCCATCTTTTCCTCAACCCAGGCGATGGCTTCTTCATCCAGGTAAAACGGTTTCTTGCTGAGATCGACCATGAGGATTACTCCTTGTTGCGCATGCGGTCGTAGATGCGCTCAGAGAAGACGTCGAGAATGACAGCGACCAGGATGATTACACCCTTGGAGACCATCTGCCAGTAGGAACTGACCTTTAAGAGGTTCAGACCGTTGGAGATCAGACCGATGACCAGACAGCCGAACAGGGTACCGACAACGGTTCCGGAACCGCCGCCCATCGGTGTGCCGCCGATGACGACAGCCGCGATGATGTCCATGACGGTATCGCCGCCCAGGTTGGTCTGAGCAGTGGCAACACGGCCGCAGGATACCAGAGCCATGATGGAAATGGTGAAGCCTAACAGAGCAGCGACCTGAACGCGGGTCTTTTCAACATTGATGCCGGAAACGCGGGCCGCTTCCGGGTTGCCGCCGACAGCGATGACGTTGCGGCCAAACTGGGTACGGCTGAAAATGATGTGGCCGATGACGATGAAGATCAGCATCAGCAGCACGGAGAACGGGATCGGACCAATGTATCCCTGGCCCATGAAGATGATGCCCTTATGGAGATTGGGGATCGGTGAGCCGTTTGATAACAGCATCAGCGTGCCTCTGAAGATCTGCTGCATGGCTAAGGTAACCAGGAAAGGCGGCAGATTGAACTTGTTTTCAACAGCGGCGTTCCAGGAGGAACAGACAATGCCGACGATGCAGCAGACTGCCAGGATGATGGGGAAGCTGATCGCGCTCTGGCTCAGCAAGCCGGAGATGATGCCGATCATGCACATCATGTAGCCGGCGGAAAGGTCAACGGAGTTGGAGGCCAGCAGGAAGGTGTAGCCTACGCCGATGATGCCGTTGGCGGAAATCTGCCTGGCCAGCGAGATCAGGTTACCCTTGGTAAAGAAGGTGTTGGTAAAGATGGTCAGCAGGGTAACAAAGATCAGAACCAGCAGAAAGGCGCGGTTCTGCAGGAAGAAGATCAGGATCTGATCCTTGGACATTTTCTTTTTTTCAGGTTTAGTTGACATGGTTTTCTCCTCTCAAGCCGAACATTTCGGCCATGATCTGTTCTGCAGACGCTTCATTTCTGTCGTGTCTGGCAACGATTTTGCCTTCGCGGATGACATTCAGGCGGTCAGACATGCCCATTACTTCCGGTAAGTCGGAAGAGATCAGGACAATGGCAACGCCCTGTTTTGCCATCATGTTGCAGTATTCGTAGATCTCGCTCTTGGCACCGACATCGACGCCTCTGGTCGGCTCATCCATGATGAGGACCTTGGGCTGGGTCATCAGCGCCCGGCCGATCATGACCTTCTGCTGATTGCCGCCGGACAGCGACCAGATCGGGGCGTCCTTGCCGGCAGTCTTGACGGAAAGTCTGCCGATCATGTCTTCAGTATCGTGGTCTTCATCTTTCTGGGATATGAAGCCGAGTTTGTTGCAGACCTTGTAGAAATAGGCCAGGGTCATGTTCTTTTCGACATTCATCTTCTTGACGACGCCCTGACGCAGGCGGTCTTCAGTAACCATGGCAATGCCGTTATCCAGCGCTTCTCTGGGAGAACGGTTGCGGACAGCCTTGCCGTCGACCAGAACTTCACCGCTGTCGGGAACGACGATGCCGTAAATGCCCTGCATGATTTCCGTACGTCCGGCTCCGACCAGTCCGGCAAAGCCGACGATCTCACCGGCCCGGACATCGAAATTGATGTCCTGGTAAACACCGGTCTTGCTCAGATTGCGGACGCTCAGGACGACCTCGCCCTTTTCCAGATCCTGCTTGGGATAGATGTTGTCGACCTTGCGGCCGGCAATGTAATTGATCAGTTCGTTCATGGTCAGTCCTTTAACATCCCTCTGAACGATCATGTGGCCGTCGCGGAAGACGACGACGCGGTCAGCCAGTTCGAACACTTCTTCCAGCTTGTGGGAAATGAACAGAACAGAGCGGTTTTCCGCGGTCAGCCGGCGGATGATCTGATAGAGCACCTGAACTTCCTTGTCGGAAAGGGCGCTGGTCGGTTCATCCATGATGACGATGCGGGAATCGTAGGAAATCGCCCGGGCGATCTCGACCATCTGCATCTGAGCAGTGGAGAGATTCTTGACGGTTTCATGCGGATTTACATCGATGCCGTAGCTGTCAAAAAGCTTCTGAGTAGCGGCTTCGCACTGCCTGTAGTCGTATAATCCGTGCTTCATGAAGTTCTTTACCCGGCCAATCCAGACGTTTTCAGCGACCGTCATGGAGGGAACCAGACACAGTTCCTGATGGATCATGGAGATTCCCTTTCCAAGGGCATCGCTGGGATTCTTTGGTTCATAGGGCTCGCCGTTCAGGCTCATGTTTCCCTTGGTCGGCGGGAAGGAACCCAGAAGGATATTCATCATCGTCGACTTACCAGCACCGTTCTCACCGGCCAGAGCCAGCACTTCACCTTCCATCAGGTCAAAGGACACGTCACTAAGAGCATGAGTGGAGTAGAAGTTCTTGCTGATATGATTGACTTCCAGTATTTTCATTATGCTTCTCCTTTAAAAAAGCTGCCGGGAAGTGAACTCCCGGCAGTCAATTCCGTCGAAATTCTATTACTGATTGGCCGGTTCCATGCCGTTCTTCTTCAGAGTCTCGACATAGTTTTCCGGGGTAACGAGCTGGTAGTAACCAACAACCTGGTTCTTCTTTTCAACCTGCTCGCCAGCTAAAGCCTTGACGACATAGTCAGCGGATGAGACAGCGAGCTGCTTCATGGCCATTAAGACAGTGGCATCCAGTTCACCGGTAGCCAGGTAGGACTGACCGGTAGCGGAGCAGTCGATGGAAACGATGATGTAGTCTTCAACCTTTTCGCCCTTGGCCTTGATGGCGTTGATGATGCCGCCGGCCTGCTCGTCAGACTGAGTTACGAAGCAGTTGATTTCCGGATAAGTGACCAGCATGTCGGAAGTGATGTCGTAAGCCTTCTGAGCATCAAATTCAGCATACTGAGAAGCAACGAGCTTCATGCGATCCTTGTTCGGGCCATTTAAGCCATCAGCTTCGAAGCCTTCATATCTCTGAGCAACTGATGATGAGCCGGACTGGCCATAGATGAATGCAACGTTCAGAACCAGATTCGGATCAGCTTCCAGTAAACCGTTCAGGTAAGCAGCCTGAGCCTTGCCGGCTTCATGGTGGTCACCGGCAACGTAGGTGTAGTAATTGGTAGCGTTGATGCCACGGCCGGCGATGATAACCGGAACACCGGCATTGCCCAGCAGATCGATGGCAGCAGCGGAACCTTCGGTATCGCATCCCATGATGACGACAGCCTTGGCACCCATGTTCATTAAGGATTCCATGTTATTGAGCTCAGTAGCAACGTCGCCGTTGGCGTTTAACAGGACGGGTTCCCAGCCTCTGGCGCGGGCTTCCTGCTCGAAGTAGTCAGCCATGGTCTTCATGGTGGCATCCATGGAGTTCAGGGAATAGCCGATGACGACCTTTTCGTCTTCCGGCTTCTTGCCGCCTTCGTTTGAGCAGCCGGCTAAGCCGACAACTAACAGGACAGCCAGTAATACAGTTAACAGTTTCTTCATTACAGTATCTCCTTCTCTTTAATTAAACACTTTTATTAAAGTAGTTAACTATAGTATAATGAAGCGCTTTCATCATGTCAACAGTTTTTGAATAAAAATTAGAAAAATGTTTATCAGCAGAATCAGGCAAAAAGAAAAGGCGGATAACCCGCCTTGGTTTCGCTATTCAAGAATGGTGAGCAGATCGCTGAAATGCTCCAGAGGATAGGTGGTGTGAATGTCGTGGGATGCTTCGCCGATACCGGCACAGTCGAACCCACCTCTGAAAGCTGCTTCAGCGCCGGAACTGGCATCCTCCACGACCAGACAGTCCTGGGGCTTCTGATCAATGAATTCAGCCGCTTTCAGGAAGACCTCCGGGTCCGGTTTGGAATGAGTGATGTTGGTGCCATCGCTGATGGCATCAAAGAAATCGCCCAGCCCTATCTGGCCGAGAATGGTCCTGGTGTTGCGCGAACTGGAACCGATGGCCAGCAGATAGCCCCGCTTACGCAGTTCAACCAGCGTATCTCTTACTTCCTGGCTGAGATCGTCTTCGCTCATGTTCAGCAGCATCTTGCGGTACATCTCATTCTTTTCGGCGGCAAAAGCTTCCTTCTCCTGCTGGCTGTAGCTGATGGGGCTGTTTTCCAGAATGATCTCCAGAGAAGCCATCCGCGATACCCCGCGCAGCCGGTTGTTTATCTGCCGGTCAAAGTAAATGCCAAGCCGGTCAGCCAGAGCCTTCCAGGCCAGGTAATGGTATTCATCAGTGAAACAGATGACACCGTCAAGATCAAAGATAATTCCCTTGTATTTCATTTTCATTGCCCTCACTTCTGCATTATAACATTGTATAAGGGGAAAAGCGAACACAGCCCTGAGCCTTCCGGCATCCGGAGATTTTTCAAACAGAAGTGACATGGTTTTCAAAACTTATGAAATTTTTTCTTGCCTGCAGACTTACGAGGTGTTAAAGTAGAAATAACAGGAGAGAATCAGCATGAAGAAACAGCAGTCTGTTATGATGATGGCTATGGCTATGGACATGCGCATGTGCATGTCATTTAAGCATGACTGATATGTTCTCTTGGTAAGCATTGACAAAGCAAACAGCCGGGAACATATCCCGGTTTTATTTTGATGAAGGGGGAATAAGCATGTTGAGCAGACTCATCAAGGCCAACTATCACGGCAAGCGAATGTGCCGCCAGGAAAAGAGAAATCAGAAAGCAGAACAATTCAGATAAACAGATAGAAAGAAAGAGGAAACAGAAATGAAAAAGACCATCAGTTTATTACTTGTAACATTATTTGTCATCCTGACCCTGGCCGGCTGCGGCAGCAAGGAAAAGCAGATCACTATCGCCATTCCCAATGACACCACCAACGAAGCCAGAGCTCTGCTGCTTCTGGAAGCCAACGGCTTCATTGAGGTAAAAGACGAGGCCGGAATCAAGGCGACCGTTGCCGACATTACTTCCAACCCCTATAACATCAAGTTCAATGAAGTTGAGGCCGCACAGATCCCCAACATCCTTAAGGACGTTGACTATGCCATCATCAACACCAACTATGCCATCGCTGCAGGTCTGAATCCGGCAAAGGATGCCCTGACCATGGAAGGTGCCGGTTCTGCCTATGCCAACATTCTGGCCGTCAAGGAAGGCCGGGAAAATGACCCCCTGATCCTGGCGCTGGTCGCCGCTCTGGAAAGCCAGCAGGTAGCTGACTACATCACCAAGACCTACAACAATTCTGTCGTTTCAACCGTGGAAAAGCCGACTGACGGTTACAACGCCGCTCTCGACTATGCTGCCTTAGCCGGTAAGACCGTTACCGTTGCCGCTTCCCCGACTCCGCACGCCGAGATTCTGGCTGTGGTCAAGGAGATCCTGGCCGCCAAGGACATCACGCTGGTCGTTCAGGAATACACTGATTACGTCATCCCCAATAATGTCGTTGAAGACGGAACGCTTGATGCCAACTACTTCCAGCATGTACCGTATCTGGATGACTTCAATAAGGAAAACGGAACGCACCTGGTCTCTGTCTCCGCCATTCATGTAGAACCTCTGGGAGTCTACGGCGGCAAGCAGAGCTCACTGGATGCCATCAAAGGTTAAGCCATGATCAGACTGGTTGGATTATCGAAAACCTTCACCAGTTCTCAGGGCACCGTTGAAGCGCTGAAGAACATCAACATAACCATTGAAGACGGGGACATCTTCGGCATCATCGGCATGTCCGGAGCCGGCAAGAGCACCCTGATCCGCTGCATCAACATGCTGGAAAGACCGACGGAAGGCACGGTATACATCGATGACATCGACCTCTCCAGGCTGAACCGCCGGGAACTACGGAAAGTCAGAGGCAAGGTTGCCATGGTCTTCCAGAACTTCAATCTGCTGATGCAGAAGACGGCCCTGCAGAATGTCTGCTTCCCGCTGGACATTGCCAATGTCAAACCGGAAGCTGCTGAAGCCAAGGCCAGGGAGCTGCTTAAGCTGGTCGGGCTGGAAGATAAGGAAAACGCCTATCCGGCTCAGCTTTCCGGCGGACAGCAGCAGCGCGTTGCCATCGCCCGGGCTCTGGCCACTGACCCGAAGGTACTGCTGTGCGACGAGCCAACCAGTGCCCTGGATCCCAATACGACCAACTCGATTCTGGACCTGATCCGGGACATCAACGAAAAACTGCACATTACGGTAATTGTCATTACACACCAGATGAGCGTTGTTGAAAGCATCTGCAAGAACGTCGCCATTCTGGATAACGGAGAGGTGGCGGAACAGGGTGCGGTCGGAGAAGTATTTGCCCAGCCGAAGAGCCGGGCTGCCCGGGCTCTGGTCTATCCGGAGAGTTCTCAGGAAAGCGCCATCTCGGTTGAAGGCCAGAAACTTATCAGAGTGGTCTTTAACGGTGCTGAAACAGCAAGGGAACCGATGATAGCGACCATGGCTTCCAAAGAAGGCATTCTCGCTAACATAGCCTTTGCGTCAACAAGAACCATCAACGATAGAGTATACGGATCCATGCTGCTGGGAATAGAAGAAAAACAGGTAGAAAGAGCCAAGAAATATCTGACCGGCAGCAGAGGCATCACGGTTCAGGAGGTAAGTGAAAATGACTGAGCCAACAGCTTTACAGGAAGCCTGGGAAATCGTCAAAACCCAATTCCCCCTGGCCATCTGGGAAACGGTATATGTTACCGTTCTGGCTACTCTGTTTGCGGTGATCATCGGATTGCCGCTGGGAGTGCTGCTGGTGATTGGAGATAAGGGCGGAATCAAACCGCTGCCCGGCTGGCTGATGAAGATCATCAATGTGATCATCAACCTGCTGAGGTCGGTCCCCTTCCTGATCATCATCATTGTCGTCTTCCCCCTGACCCGGCTGATCATGGGAACGGCGGTCGGAACAGCCGCTTCCATCGTCCCGCTGACCGTAGCGGCCTTCCCGTTCATCGCCCGTCTGGTGGAGAGCAGCCTCAGGGAAGTTGATCCCAATGTCATCGAAATGGCGCAGAGCGCCGGAGCGGACAGCTGGCAGATCATCACCAAGGTAATGATCCCGGAAAGCGTCCCCTCCCTGGTCGCCAACATCACCATTGCCCTGACCACCATTCTGGGCTATACGGCGACATCCGGCGCCATTGGCGGCGGCGGTTTGGGAAAGATAGCGATAACCTATGGGTACTACCGCTACAAGTATCTGATCATGATCTTCGCGGTAGTCCTGCTGATCGTTCTGGTCCAGATCATTCAGACGACCGGAACCCATCTGGCCTCAGCGCTGGATCACCGGCTGAAGAAGTAAACAAAAATGGCCTCAGGCAGTGCCTGAAGCCATTTTTCTTTGTCTTTGTTAATTGGTGCCGGCCAGCAGTTTAAGCGCGGCCTTAAGGCACTCGTCAACGCTCTCTAACTGCTGCTGCCTGAGCTGAGGCAGGATGCGGTTGATTTCCGCACTCTTGTATCCCAGTGACTTCAATGCGCCGACGGTATCCTGAATGAAGGGGGTATCCGGCTGTGAGGCGCTGATGGCCTGCTGCAGAGTCAGAGGCTGATCATCCTTCTGGTAGGGGGTGATGGGCTTGAAACTGTAGCCGTTGGTCACATTGATGCGGTTGACAAACCGGGTAATGAAATCATAGGGATTGGTGATCTGCTGAAGATCAGCGGACTCGAAGATGTCTCTGGTGAATTTGACGGAAAGCAGATAGGCATCTACCGGATCGCCGTCCTTATTGCGCTTTTGGGTACGGGCAGACAGGACGATGGTCCTGATGGCCGGGGAAAGGTTGAAGAGCTGAGCTGCCACGTAGATGGGCAGGGACATGACGATGCGGGCATATTCCTGACGGACAGTTGTCAGCGTCTTCTTCTTGGTCATCACCTCACTGGAAAGGGATAGTGAGGGATAACGGGTCTCCAGGTTCTCGATTTCCGGCAGATCCAGATCAGCGTAGACGGTATCGCCTTCCAGTTCATAGTTAATGGAAGCGTCATAAGGAAACTGCAGGGAGGTCAGGTAACCCTCGATCATCGTATCCAGGGTCTGCGTATCACCCTGAATGGCTTTTTCCAGCATGTCATGCATGCCGGGATCGGCAACATCCAGCAGATGGACGTCAAACTGCGACTGGGTAGCGACATTGGGGGAATACTTATGAATGTTCAGGGTATAATCCTGTCTCTTTTCATAATCCTCGACGATGGCCTTGTTTTCAGCGATCTGACTGCTGGAAAGCTGCGGATTCAAACTCTTCATCGAAGTGCCGCCGAAGAGCTTCTGCCGGTAGCTTAATCCGGTCTTGGGCAGCGAGGAAGTAGCATAGACTCCCTTGTTGCCAACGCTGAGCGTAAGCGGGCTTTGGCCCAGAGAAAGGGAAACGCCATGAGAAGAAAGGTTCAGGCGGACGCCCTTCATCAGTTTGATGCTCTTACGGAATCTTAAACCCATGAAATCACCTCGTCTTTACAGGTTGTGGTATACAAACAGCATGCGGTCCTTGCCGTTGATGTCCTTCAGTACTTCGTACTTGTCATCCGGGAAGTATTCCTTGCACAGAGCCAGCAGGGCGTGCTTTTCGTCAAAGCCGATTTCAAAGGCCATGAAGCCGCGTTCCTTAAGGACCTTGTAGGCATCAGCGAAGATCCGCCGGTAGAAGTACAGGCCGTCATCACCGCCAAACAGGGCGACATGGGGTTCATAGTCAACGACGCTTTCCTGCATTCTCTGAGCCGCGGGGATGTAGGGAGGGTTGCTGACGAGGATGTCGAGCCTGATGCCGGCATCGATCAGCGGCTGCAGCATGTCTCCCTGCAGGAAGGTAATGGCGCAGCCGTTGAGCCGGCTGTTTTCCTCAGCCAGATCAAGGGCATTGCGGGAGATGTCGGTCGCGGTCATGTTGAAGCGCTCTTCCTCCTTCTTCAGGGCAATGGCGATGGCTCCGGATCCGGTACCGACATCGGCGATGTCGATGCTTTGACGGTCAGGAAAGAAGAAGTCGCTGTCAGCCAGAACATTGGCGACCAGTTCCTCGGTCTCGTAGCGGGGGATCAGGCAGTTTTCGTTGACCTTGATCTCATAACCGTAAAAGCGCTGAAATCCCAGGATGTACTGCAGCGGCTCATTTCTGAGCAGTCTTTCAATGCCGTCATTAAAAGTACGGCAGATCTCCTCATCGATTTCTTCATCGTATTTCAGATACAGATCGGTGTTGGAGATGTTGCACAGTTCCAATAACAGGATCTGTGCCGTTTCTCCGGAAAGGTCGTTCTGCTCAATGCGCTCAATGGCGCTCTTAAGGACTTGGCGGTAGGAACTCATTACATGCTCTCTCCCGCGATCCTGGCCTTCTGGTCAGCTTCCAGAAGAGCGTTGATGATATCGTCCAGCTTGCCTTCCATGACGCGGTCAAGCTGCTGAATGGTAAAGTTGATGCGGTGGTCGGTGACCCGGTTCTGCGGATAGTTATACGTCCGGATCTTTTCGCTGCGGTCGCCGGTACCGATCTTACTGCGGCGCACTTCGCCCTTTTCGGCTTCTTCCTTGCGCCGGTACTCGTCAAAGACGCGGGCGGTAATGATCTTGAGAGCCTGCTCGCGGTTCTGGATCTGGCTGCGGCCGTCCTGGCAGTTGACGGAAATGCCGGTAGGAATGTGGGTGATGCGGACGGCAGAGTCGGTCTTGTTAATGTGCTGGCCGCCGGCTCCGGAAGCGCGGTGAGTCTCAAAGATGAGGTCCTCCTCATTGATCTGGTAATCAACGGTATCAACTTCCGGTAAGACCAGAACGGTAGCGGTGGAGGTATGGATGCGTCCGGCAGATTCGGTCTTCGGGACTCTCTGGACCCGGTGAGCGCCGGATTCAAACTTCATTTCCCGGTAAACTTCCTTGCCCTTGACAATGAAGGAAATGTTGGAGAAACCGCCGGCTTCGCTTTCTTCAGCGTAGTAGGTCTCCACTTTCCAGCCCTTGCTTTCAGCGTAGCGGACATACATGCGGTAAAGATCACCGGCAAAGATGTTGCCTTCGTCACCGCCGGCAGCACCGCGGATCTCAAAGATGGCGTTGCACTCGTCGTTGGGGTCCTTTTCGATGAGCAGAACTTCCAGCCGGTCGAGCAGTTCCTGCTGCTTGGGCTCCAGTTCGGCAAGTTCCATTTCGGCCATGTCATGAAGTTCATGATCATGCAGGAGTTCTTTGGCATCCTCGATCTGCTGCATTACTTCCAGCAGCTCATGATAGGCTTCCACGGGAGCCTGCAGGGTTGACTGCTCCTTGCTTAATTTGGCATATTCTCTGGCATCGCCGAAAGACGGGGTGTTGATGAGGATGTCATTGATCTCATCATACCTTTCCGCCATGGTTTTAAGTCTCGCTAGCATCTTGTCCATAATATCCACCTCACCATAAAATTATACCTTACCAGCAAAATTATGCAAAAGGGAAAAAAGGCGGGGTTGCGACCCCGCCTTACCAGGCTGATGCGATTATCAGGAAAGGCTTTCCTTTTCCTCTTTCTTCTCTTTCTTTCGGCCCAGAGAGGGCATTCTGAGGAAGTTGTGTTTACGGTTAAGACGGCTGATCAGCAGGATGGCGCCAATGATCAGCAGGACATACCAGAAGCTGTTGATCACAAAGAACAGGGCGTCTTCCAGAAACTCCATGAATCCGGTAAAGGAGTTGGAAAGAGTGTTCTTCAGACGGGTCAGGAAGCTGTCTTCGGTATCCGTGAACTTGCTTACTTCCCTGAGGTTGAAGGTAACCGTGCTGAAATTAGTCAGCAGGTCGTAGTTCTTCATGGTGATCTGTTTGGCAGCGATCTCACTGTCGATTTCGGAAAGCCGTTTTTCAATGATGATCAGTTCATCGATCGTCTTGGCCTGCTTATAGAATTCCATGACCCGCTCCCTCTGCTGCTGCAGGGAACTCAGACGGGCGGAAAGATCATAGTATTGCGTAGTGATGTCATCAGCTGACGTGCTGACGGAAAGGACATTACCGTATTCCTTGCTGGCAGCCAGGAATTCTTCATAGCGGTCAGCCGGGACACGGACGACGATGTAGGCGTTCTTTTCCCGGTAGTAATCGTAATCGTTGTTGTAGATTCGGGAAGTCTGAATGTACCCGCCGGCCTTAAGGACAGCGGTCTGAATCTGTTCAATGGTCTTGGTCAGATCGTTGCTTTCCATTTCCATCTCGCTGGTAACGATGATCTTTGATGGCAATGCCGGCATGGGCTCGGTATCCGCCGGAGCGGATGGACTTGAGGCATCATCGTTGATCGGGGCATCAGCGGCGATGTTATTGCCGGGAATGTAATAGCCTTCGTGTTCGGCGCTGTTCTTGCGGCCGCCGTCAGATTTCTGAGCAGCGCATCCGCACATCAGCAGCACCAGCAGGATAACCAGTATTTTCTTGATTCTCTTCATTGTTTCGTACCTCTTCTACCTTAATAACGAGGCAGCAGTCCGGATTGTCCGAAAAAAGGCGATTTTCCAAACCGCCGTCCAGCCATTATAATAGAGTCATGAAATACTGGCTTATTCCTCTGGCAGCGGTCTTTGTCGCCCTGCTCATCTATAACAACCACCATCTGACCGTCAGCCGGTACGAACTTCCCGGAATAACGGACGCGAGGATCGTGCAGCTTTCTGATCTGCACTGGGCGCTTTTTGGCCGCGATAACTGCCGACTGGTTGCCCTGGTCGCTCAGCAGAAGCCGGACATCATCGTCATTACCGGCGATCTGCTGGACAAGCGCATTCCCAACCGTGCCAAGTCGCTCAGCCTGCTCAGGCAGCTGGCGGCCATCTGCCCGATCTATTATGTCCGGGGAAACCATGAAGTACACCTTAATGACCGCCAATATCTGGAGGACGTCGGCAAAACCGGAGCGGTATATCTGGAAAATGAAAAGACGGAGATAATGGGAATGACTCTGATCGGTCTTGACGACGCTTCCGTCTGCGGCAGCCGTGACTATCAAAGCCAGAAGGCTTTCATTGACCGGCAGCTGGACAGACTGGCAGAAGAAAAAAACGCCTATACCATCCTGCTTTCCCACCAGCCCCAGCATCTCGACTCCTATGGTGAGCACGAGATTGATCTGGTGCTGTGCGGTCATGTCCACGGCGGCCAGTTCCGCCTGCCCTTTATCGGCGGCATCTACGGGCCTCAGCAGGGCCTGTTTCCCAAGTATGACTCCGGTCTGCACTACGACAACGGCACGGCGATGGTCCTTTCCCGGGGATTGGGAAATTCACTGTTTCCCTTCCGGTTGAACAACTTCCCGGAAATCGTGGTGATCGACCTGAAAAAAAGAGAGACCTGAGCCTCTCAGTTATGACATTAGGACAGCCAGTGCTTAAAGGATCTCTTCAAGCACTTTTTCATATTCCGCCATGTTGATGTTTTTGACCAGCTGAACATAGTGGTCAGCAAACTGCTTGTCGGAATAAAGGTCGGTTACGGTAGCGCCTCTGGTTATCTTTCCCTGGGTCTCGACAAAGACACCGCATTCTTCTGTATCGAAGATCTCCGGCTTCAGCAGATAGACCAGCGGAGCCAGAGCCCGGTTATCGAGCTGCTCAGTAACGTTTAGGCCGAACATGACGATGGGAATGCCGGAAAGAAAGACGTGCTGAGCGCTGTTGGGGTCAGCATAAATGTTTCGCTCCGCCCGTACGGTAACATCGCCATAGGCATCGGTGCCGCCGACCAGCAGGATCTTTTCGATCTTCTGCTTGAGGGTGAAGTCCTTCAGCAGCAGCTCTGCCAGTTCGCTCAGCGGTCCGTTGGTAATGACGGTAGTGCCTTCACTCATTTCTGCCAGATCGGAAAGCTCAATGTCTTCCCGCTTCTTGACTACCTGCAGCAGCAGGTTGTTTTCTTCGGAGTATTCCAGACTTAATGATAACTTCATCTTACTTCACCTCGCTGTAGCTTCTGATGTAGTCGATCATCAGATCGATGAAACGGCGCCGGTCAACATCCATTAATGCTCTGGTATTGGGCTGATGGTCCGTGATGTGGTTGATGTCGCCGACAGTCTGACCGACGCTGTAGTAGCCTTCGGTCTCTACTTCGACATACATTTCCTCGATGCGGAAGACTTCCGGGTGGATGAGGGCCATGACGGCACAGAGGTCGTGCATCGGGGCTCCCGGGTAACCGAGGTTGAGGTGGAACTTATAGAAGAATTCCAGCCAGCGCCAGACGATCTCGCTGACCGGATTGCCGATCTGCCTGATGGCTTCGACATCTTCAGGATAGACCAGGGCCTTTTCGGTAACATCCAGGCCGGCCATGATGACCGGGATGCCGCTTCTGAAGACGATGTCAGCGGCTTCGGGATCAACCAGGATGTTGAATTCGGCAGCCGGGGTCCAGTTGCCGTATTTGATGCCGCCGCCCATGATGGAGATGGTCTGAATCTTTTCCTTCAATTCCGGATAGCCCAGCAGCAATGTGGCCACATTGGTCAAAGGTCCGGTAGCGACGATTGTTACCTTCTCATCAGATTCTTTCAGGACATCAGCCATCAATTGAGCCGCTGAGCGGCTGTCCAGTTCACGTTTCGGTTCCGGCAGCGGTGGGCCATCCAGGCCGCTTTCGCCGTGGACATTGGTCGGCGCCTGCAGTCTCTGGCGGTAAAGCGGGCAGTTTCTGCCTCTGGCTACCGGTACGTCCAGTCCGATCAGCGCCATGATGCGCTGGGAATTATAGGCCGCCTTGTAGACATTGCAGTTGCCGTTGACCGCCGTGCAGGCCAGGATCTTCAGGTCCTTTGAAGCATTGGCAACGACCCAGGCAATCGCGTCATCATGCCCGGGGTCAGCATCAAGTATCACAGGTATTGGTTTATTCATCTTGTTTCCTCACTTGCACCTAAATTATAACAAAAATACACGCTGGGGTTTCCGGTATTTCCTTCAGGGCAGAAAAAAGCTCTGCCTGAGCAGAGCCATTTCTCATCGCTTTTACTTCTTCTGATCGAATCCGTATTTCTTGTTGAACTGGTCAATACGGCCGGCTGCCTGCTGGAATCTCTGTCTGCCGGTGTAGAACGGGTGGCAGTTTGAGCAGGTATCAACCTTGATCTCCTTGCGGGTTGAATGAGTCATGAACTCGTTGCCGCAGGAAGCGCAGATGACCTTTGTTTCATACATTACGGGATGAATCTTTGCCTTCATACTTTTCTCCTTCCGCCTTGGATATCCTGTCAATCCAAAGTAAGTGCTTATAAATAGTATCACACCTGAAAGGTCATTTCAAGCGTTAATTATTCATCTTATAGATAATGTCCAGACCCTTCAGCATCAGGTCATTATCGAGGATGATGTCGCTTTCGCAATAGGGAACGATAAGCCTGGCCAGCCCGCCGGTAGCGACGACTTTCATCTCATAGCCCATCTCCCGGTTCATCTTTCTGATCATGCCGTCCAGCAGCGAGGCCTGTCCATAGACCAGCCCGCTCTGCATGGCTTCAACGGTTCCGCCGTTAATGACCTTTTTGGGGGCGGCAATGTCGATCATCGGCAGCTTGGAGGCGCTGTTGCTCAAAGCATTGAGGCTGACGACGGCTCCCGGAATGACGGCTCCGCCCAGGAAGCAGTTATCCTTGTCGACGACGACGGCTGTAGTTGCCGTTCCCATGTCGATGACGATCAGCGGGGCTCCGTAGATCTGCATGCCGGCAACCGAGCCGACGACCAGGTCGGCGCCGACTTCCTTGGGATCGCCGACCTTGACCTTAAGTCCGGTCTTGATGCCCGGACCGACGATCAGCGGGGTGATGCCGGTAGCGGTCTTAACGGCATTTTTCAGCGGAGTGGTCAGCGGCGGTACGACGCTGGAAATGATGGCGCCGTCGATCAGAGAAGCGTCGATGCCGCGGATCTCCAGAATGGTATGCAGCAGGACGGCATATTCGGTAGCGGTCTTTTCCAGATCGGTCTTGACCCGTTCGCTGAAGACGGTCTTGCCGTTATTCAGCAGGCCGAATTCAATGTTGGTGTTTCCCATGTCAATGGCAAGTAACATAAACAGTCTCCTATTTCTTTACGAATCTGATGATGCGGATGATGATCGGTACCAGAACGGCGTTTAAGCCCAGTTCAAACAGGAAGTTGGTACCGACGATGCCCAGCAGAACGAATTTACCGGCATCAGCGAAGCCAAGCAGATCAGCAAATTGCTGGGTGATCGGCAGGAAGATCGTCATGATGGCCAAACAGAAGATGCCGGTGTTGACGATCGGGGAGCTGATGGTGGAAACGACCGTAGCCACCAGATCGTTAGCTTTATTGAGCAGCTTATAGAGAAGAGCGGGAATCAGACCGGCCATGACGCCCTTGAACAGGCAGAGGAACACGGTCATTACCGGGTTGGTCTGAAACATCAGCGTGCTCATCGGCTCATTGCCGCTTAAGACGCCGATGACAACGATGACGCCGAATACCAGGCCCAGAAAGGCTCCGGACAGCGGTCCGTATAACAGAGCACCGACGATGATGGGAATCAGGGAAAGCGTCGGCGTAAAGGGGCCGATCTTGATGCCGCTGGCAACCGTCTGTAAGACGACGATGATGGCAGTCAGCAGAGCTGTTCCGGTCAGTTTTCTGAGATTTGCGTTTTTCATATAAATACCTCCGTTTTCATTCCCGTGATCTGCTCCTCGCAGTCCTGATAGGGATATGAGTACAAAACCATGTGTATTATAGCACCCCCTTTGCCTTGTGCAAGAAAAAACTCTCACAGGGAGAGTTCATTTCCTTTCGATTAACGGCAGCAGTTTACTTGCACATCTGCATGTATTCTTCAATGACGGTGATGCCGACAGAAGTCCCCAGCCGGGTGGCGCCGGCTTCAATGAACCGCAGGGCATCTTCGACGTGGCGGATCCCTCCGGCGGCCTTGACGCCGACCTTGTCACCGACGCATTCCTTCATCAGCTTGATGTCTTCCAGCGTGGCCTTACCGGTCCCAAAGCCGGTCGAGGTCTTGACGAAGTCGATGCCGTTTTCCACGGCAATCTGACAGAGCCTGCGCTTTTCCGCATCTTCCAGATAGCAGTTTTCAAAGATGACCTTGCAGATGATGTTGTGGCTGTGGCAGACAGCGACGATACGGCGCATTTCCTCGCTGACGTAGTCCCAGTTTCCGGTCTTTACCTTGCCGATGTTGACCACATAGTCGATCTCACCGGCTCCCTTGGCAATGGCGTCTTCAGCCTCAAAGACCTTGGTTTCAATGGTCGCGGCTCCTAAGGGGAAGCCGACGGCCGCGTCGGTCAGAATGTCCGTTCCTTCCAGTTCCTTATTACACAGGGGAATGTGGCAGTTGTTGATGGCAACGGTCTTGAAGTTGTACTTCCGGGCCTGCCGGCACAGTTCCTTAAGATCATCATCCGTGGCATAGGGCTTGAGCAGGGTGTGATCGATCATCTTGGCTAATTGCTGAACGCTTAACATATGATACCTCCCGGGTTTACCAGTAATATGATAACACAAACATCTGAGGAACCGGTTTCCGGTTCGCTTCCTATTTGGTTGGATCAGCCAGGCAGATGTCGCGCACCTTTTCCACTGCCTTCTGATACTCGGTAGTGAAGTAGCGGAAGGTACTGACGACCTGATCCAGATGAACAAAGTCAGCCGGCCGCAGTGAGCCTTCCTCATAGGCCTGAACGAACAGCGGGATCTTCTTCAGTTCTTCGATCTTCCATGGCTCTATTTCGTCGTGATAGTAGTCTCTGATTTCAGCATCGCTGAAGACGAAGCGCTTCTGCCAGCGCATCGGAATGCTCAGGGCAACATCAGCGCCGATGAACTGGGTCCAGTGCAGCATGCTGCGGTAGTAGGCGATCAGCGGTCTGATGCGATAGTTTCTTTCCTGCAGAAGCTTCATGGTCTTCCTGGCTACGGCTATGCCGGCCCAGTTAAGGGCGTCAGGATGAATTGTCAGTCCGTTCTTTTCGGCATTGGCCTTTACGGAGTCATCCTGCATGCCCGGCAATAAGGCAATCATCGGGTTGAGCCGGTCGTTTGCCAGCCCTTCCTTTTCCCTCCGGTTGAGAGCTCTTTCCACGGCTTCGGCAGCGGCCAGAGCCTGATCGACGCTGTAGCACTGGGTACCCATGCAGCTGATGCCTTCATAGGTAGCCTGTTCAATGGCCTTGATGCCGTTTTCCGTACAGGGGATCTTGACCTGCATGTTCGGTCCACAGCCGTTGACTTCCCGGGCCATCTGCAGGATCCTTTCATAATTATTGTACTCATAGATGGAAGTCTGAATGGAGAAGCGGCCTTCATGGGGGTTGCCCTTTTCCCACAGCGGCAGCATGATCCGGCTGCGCTGACGGCCCATCTGCAGAGTCCAGGCCCAGGTCAGTTCGGCTTCGTTGTATTCCGGATGCTCATGATGCAGCATCAGGATCAGATCACGGTGGTTTTCCAGCGGCTCCAGACACATCATCTTGCTTACCCAGGTTGGGCTGGTAGTGACCCCTCTCATGCCGTTTTCCAGGCCGATGCGATGGTCTTCAACGGCGAAGGAATCCGTCCATAAGACGGTCTGCGGGAATTTTTCGCTCATTTCAATCAGTTTGTTCATGGGGTTGTCCTCCAGAATGCGTTCGATTTCCTTTATTACATCATCGTAACTGATCTTGCTGAAGTCGGTTACGTCCATGTCAAATTCCCTGCCAATGTGCAGGTGATAGTCCTTGTGGCTGTGCAGCTGCCAGTACTGTTCCTTGGTATAGTCATAGTGCGGTCCGTTGACGTATTTTTCGTATTCCTCGATGTGATAGACGTCCCCCAGATGACCGGGATGGCGGGGATCGTGTTCATCGCGGTTCTTCTGGCGGTCATAGATGACATCAAGATCACCCTCCAGGCATACTGTGATGGCGTTGAAGCCGTTCTTGCTGACCAGCCGGGCCAGTTCATCTCTCTGGCGCTGGCAGAAGGGGTATTCGGCCAAAAGGACATTGTGATGCTTCATCTGCTCATCCAGATAGCGGTAGTAGAATTCCAGGGAGCGGTCATTGATGGCGACCTTTTCCTCATGGCTGTCAAAGCCATAGGTATCCCAGAAAAGTTCCTTGATGCGGTCATAGGAGACCGGAACAAACTGCGGGAAGCGCTGGCAGATGAGATTGCAGGCATAGCTCTTGCCGGTACCAGGCAGGCCGGTTATGAAGACGATCAGCTTGTTTTCCTTGCTCATGATCTGGTTTTCCTTCCGTTTTTTATATATTTATCATACAACAAAATACTGCTCTCACCCGTAGTAAAACCGGAATTGGTTTATAATAGAGCCATGAAATACCGCAAGTTAATCAATGATCCGGGCTATGACCGGATGATCTATCTGTTTGGCGAAGACGGTGATGCGGAATTCTTCCAGCAGCTGGGCCAGATCAAAGCCAACTTCCTGCTTCTGGAAGCCGAAGATTGGAACAGCGAACTGTCTCCCTGGCCTCTGCAGGCGGGGAAGATGAGCTTTGCCGGTAAGGCAGAGGAAACGCTGAAGCAGCTTTTGGAGATTCGAAAGGAAACGGAAAGAAAATACGAAGTAAAAACCAGCCACATCGTCGGCTACTCGCTGGCCGGGCTGTTTGCCCTGTACGCTCACCGGCATTTTGACGGTATTGCCGGCTGCTCGTCATCGCTCTGGTTTACCGGGTTCAACGAGTGGTTTGAAGGCTCAGGAATAGACAGAAACAAAAAGGTTTACCTGTCTCTGGGAGACAGGGAAGAAAACAGCCGCAACCCGCTGATGGCTACAGTCGGAGATAAGACCAGAGAACTGTACGGCTGGCTGCGGGCTAACGGCAATGACTGCATTCTGGAAATGAATCCGGGCGGACATTTCAATGAGCCAGGATTGCGGATGCTGAAGGGCATCAGGTGGCTTCTGGAGGAATAGAACATGGAAGTAAATGAATATCAGAAACTGGCAATGAAGACCTGGAGCAAGCGCCTGCATGGCGAAGAGATGCTGATAAACGGGGTCATGGGCCTGTGCGGAGAAGCCGGGGAGACCATCGACCTGGTCAAGAAGTATCTGCACCAGGGTCACCAGTTCAATAAGGAAAAGATCATTGAGGAACTGGGGGATGTCTGCTGGTACATCGCCGAACTGGCGACTTATCTGCAGATCGACTTCTCCGACATCCTCGACTATAACATCGCCAAGCTGGCCAAGCGGTATCCCGATGGCTTCAGCGAAGAGAGATCAATTCACCGGGAGGCTGAGAATAATGAAGATTAAGATCAAGAAACTGAGTGAAAAGGCGACCATACCGACCTGCGGATCACCCTGCAGTGCCGGGGCCGATCTGTACAGCTGCGAAGAAGTAATGATCATGCCGGGCAGGACTACGATGGTCAAGACTGACATCGCGGTGGAAATACCTGAAGGCTATTTCGGCGGCATCTTTGCCCGCAGCGGTCTGGCCACCAAGGCCGGCCTGAGGCCGGCAAACTGTGTCGGGGTCATTGACAGCGACTATCGCGGCGAGATCATCGTTGCTCTGTATAACGATTCGGGGCACATGAGAATGGTGGAAAAGGGCGAAAGAATCGCCCAGCTGGTCATTATGCCGTACCTGAGCACCGAATTCGAAGAAGTTGAAGAACTGAGCGAAACCCAGAGACAGGCAGGCGGTTTTGGCTCAACGGGAAAATAAAAAAGGAGAATGTTACAGATAGTAACATCCCTGCTACGTCCCGTCCCTTGTACCCATCCGGTTGCAGCCCTATGATGTGGCTGTGAATACCGGTACGGATACCGGGAAAGGAGGATTCAAATGACATTTGGAGAGAAATTCAGTTCCGCCAGAAAACAGGCCGGACTGTCGCAGCAACAGTGCGCTGAGAAGCTCGGGGTTTCCCGTTCAGCGATCGCCAAGTGGGAGGTGGACCTGGGCATGCCGGATGTTGATAATCTGAAAGCCATCTCTCAGTTACTGAGCGTCAGCGTCGACTATCTGCTGGAGGAAGACGAAACCATCAATTTCCAGACTATCAGGGAACCGATCAATCTGGATGAATATCCGAAAACGGGGAAATGCCGTGACCGCCGGGATGCCGCCTGCTACGGCCGCAATCAGGATGCCGAGGCCATTTACCCGCTGATCAGAAGAAAGAAGATGACCTTTCTGGAAGCGGCGGTGGACTTCATCGTTCAGCCCGGCATCATGCAGATTGCGGATTATCTGGAAGACGGCAGCGCCTACTACCTGGTAGAAAGAAAAGGCCGGCAGTATCTGGTCAGCGTTTCCAGCGAATTCATCTGTACGACCGAACTGGCGGCGAAAGTCGATCCCCGGAAGTTTATCGTCGGCAACCACGTTTATCGCAAGTCGACCTACCGGCTCATTTAGGCAAAAGAAAACAGGCACCTCATAGGTGCTTGTTTAATGGGCTCAGACAGTATGCTGCTTCAGGAAGACCAGGACCCGGTCGGTGACCGGCTTCTGCCAGAAACTGAATCGGCCATGGTCAGCGTTGTTGATGATGCACAGCTGGCAATCCGCGCCGCGGGCTTTCAGGGCATTATACAAATCAACGCTCTGGTCCAGAGACACCAGGCGGTCCTTGTTTCCGTGCAGGATCAGTACCGGCGGCAGTTCTTCCAGCAGTTCACTGTAACAGGCGAAGTTGGCCTGAGCATATTCTTCTTCATCTCTTCTTTCAAACAGCATGTCCAGCAACAGCTCGTTGTCCGGCTGCAGCAGCCCGGTCTCGGTGAAGGCCAGCTTCTGAATGTTGGTAACACCATAGTAGTCGATCAGACCGTTGAGTTTGGGCAGCGGTCCGCTTTCTTCAGGATTGTCCAGGACCGGTTCTCCCCAGGTCAGAAAGCCCATGATGGCGGTATGGCCGCCGCTGGAATCGCCGGCCAGGAAAATGTTATTGGTATCGATCGGGTATTCAGCGGCGTGGCTGAGGATGAAGCGGGCAGCGGTCTTCAGATCCAGGACCTGAGCCGGGTATTTGGCAACCTGCCAGGGGCGGTACTGCACGATGGCGCAGCCGTAGCCGGCTCTCAGGTAGGGAACGAAGTTGGCGATGGCTGCTTCCAGATGCTGCTCTTCCCAGCCGGAGCCCTTGACATGAATGATCAGCGGGTATTTCCGGTTTTCATCCCGGCCTTCCGGAAAGAGGAAGCGGACGAACAGCTCGTAATTATCTTTAAAGGCGTATCTTACCAGCGGATAGGCACAGGGATAGAGAGCGTTCTGATCAATCTCAATAGTCTCGGCGCCTTCAGCGGTATCGGTCCATTTGGGCATGTCATCATAGGTGTGAAAGTAATTATACATGATTGGGCTCCTTCATATGTCGTTGGTTCTGACAACATTATAACACGGCAAAGGAAAAGTGCTGCCTGAGGCAGCACCTTGGGATCATTTCCTGCGGGCCTGTTTTTCCGCATTGCGCTTGTCGTTGATGATCTTGACTTCCTTGTCGGTGATCAGGGTGACGTCGTTTTCCTTGGCCCAGGCGACGCAGCCGTTGAGAACGGTCTTCAGGAAGGGCCGAGGGACCTTGACGAAGTTCTTCAGGGCGTCGTCAGTAAACTTGACGGTATCATCAACGCGGTCGGCCGCAAAGCGGATGGAAGCCAGGTCGACTTCCTTGGGAGCCGGGATCGGCTCAGCGACCGGTTTACGCAGCCGCGGGAACGGGGTATACCAGAAATTGGTGGAATCGCGGTAACCGTAATCAACCGGAACCGGCGGGAAGCTGTTCTTATTGACGCCGTTAACGATGGCGTCGTAGTACTTTTCCTTCATCAGGATCTTGTCGACATAGAGGATGAAGTGAGCGCCGTATTTGGAAGTAATGCCGTTGAAGTCGTTGTAGGGGCCGGGGTGGCCGTCGTCGATGTCTTCAACCCTGAATCTGTCAGCTCCCTCCAGTTCAGCCGCCCAGGTACATTCAAAGACCTGGTAAGCGCTGGAGATGACCGGGGGACGCTGTGGGTCATCCGGATCAGCCTGGCCTTTTTCCATTTCGAATTTCAGATCCTTCATCTTTTCCGCTGAAGGACCGGGGAAACCGAGACGTACCGCTTCCCGGAAGGTCTTGCGGTCATCGGGGATGAAGTTGATGGCACACTTATGGGTACGCAGCAGATTCTGACAGGTATTGGAAGTGTTGCGGCATTCCAGAAGCATTGCGTAGCGATTCTTGCCGGCGATGTAGTAGGGGAAGCAGAGGGAATAGGACCCGATGTTCAGACTTCCGTCCGGGTTTATGGTGCTGATGCAGACCGTCGGCATCGGGAAGAATGAAGAAGTCTGATAAAAATTATCGACTATGCGTAGATCCTTGAATGAACTCATAATAATATCTCCTGTTCTCTATCTTCAGAAGAACTCTTTTTTCAGAACGATGCTCTCCTGATATGACAAATCATTAGCCAGATTAAGACCGTGATTTATCGCAGAAACAAGGTCGTAGTTGTTGGACAGACAGGCCATGAGCATGGCCAGGAAGGCTTCGAAGCAACCGATGACATGCGGTCCCTGTTCCTCCTTCTTGTACTGGTGGAAACCGGCATAATCATAGTGACTGACAAACTGGCCGTCCTCAACGATGAGGATCCACTTGAGGCCCTGCTTTATCAGATCGGTACACAGGGAAGAAACATCCCGTTCACTGATCGTCCGGATGAGATAGTCATATTCAAAGACAACGCCTTCCACAAGGTTGAGGACCCGGGTCTCCGGGATGCTGTTGTAGCAGACCCACTTGACATTGGGATAATTGGCAACGGCCTTGAGGAAGTAGTTGGTGTTGATGTATTTTATCAGCCCGTAATCATCCTCTTCAAAGGAAAGGATGGGGAAACCGTCTTCAACGCCCGGATAGACGGAGAAATTAAAGTCGTCCAGAGCGATGGACTTGTTGAACTTGTCAATCAGATAGACCTTGGAAGGGGTCTTGGCAAGGGCAGAATTATTGGCATAGACCATGCCGTTGAGCTTGTCGAGATTCAGAATCATTTCCGCTGAGGTGCTGTCATAGGATAACCGGGTAAGCAGATAGACGTCGGTGTCCAGAACGGCCAGATTGTGGGCGATGCTGTAGGCGCCGCCGAAGCGGTTGTCATCAATGCCGGCGGAAAGAGCCTTGTTGGCAGACAGGGAATCCTTCAGATGAATTACTTCGGTGCGGTAGCTGTTTCCGATGACAATGACTCTGTTCATATGTCTATTCTAGCACAAAATTCATGATAAAATAGTACCGAGGTGGAATATGAAAATCGGACAGGCTGTAGACATTCATAAACTGGTAGAAAACCGGCCGCTGATCCTTGGCGGAGTCAGGATAGAATTCGAGAAGGGCCTTCTGGGCCATTCGGATGCTGATGTCCTTACCCATGCCGTCGCGGAAAGCATCATCGGTGCCCTCGGTCAGGGGGACCTTGGCCGGCACTTCCCGGACACCGATCCAGCATATGAGGGGATTTCCTCTTTGTTATTGTTGGAAAAGGTGTATGAAATGATGGATGAAATGGGCTATAAGGTGGGCAACATTGATGCTACGGTCATGATTGAAAGACCGAAACTTGCTCCGCATAAAAGCCAGATGGAAGAGAATCTGGCTGCCGTACTGCATTGCGAACCTTCCAGGATCAATGTCAAGGCGACAAGAGGGGAAGGACTGGGCTTTGTGGGCCGGGGCGAAGGCGTCCAGGCTTTCAGTGTCTGTCTGCTGATGGAAAAATAAGGCGAGACCGTTTCTGACCAAACAAGAAGAGGATCATTCCTCTTCTTTTCTTTGGGTAATAAGATACATTTCTGAGCCGTAGTCCAGAGGAATGCGGACATCAGGATTATAACCGGCGGCCGTATAGACATTGGTTAGACTGATGCCTTCAGCCAGCGCCAGAGAACTGGCCTGACAGCTTTCCGCCGGATTGCGGTAGAGTCCGGAAGTCTGAGTTTCCTTACTCTGATCTAGCAGATGGTTGAAGTGTTCGGCCAGGTAGGTCTGCTCAACGGCTGTAATATTGTAAGTCCCCTGAGTCAGATTGCGGATGGTCAACCGCTCCGGTTTCGGAGCAACGGTAAGCAGCCGGCGGTAGATGGCCGCAAGAGTTTCATCCTTGCCTGTGACGCAGAACTGTTCGTGCTGAGAATCGGTATCCAGACGGCAGAAACTGCCATATTGGAAGGTCTGGCGGTGTTCTTTGTAGAAGGCGATCTGACTCCTTATTTCCTGTTTTTCCTGTTCGTTTAACCGTCCGAGATCAAATTCATAGCCAAGAATGCCGAAGGCGGCAACATTGAAGCGAAGAGGCAGCGAAGTCCGGCGCAGGGACTGGGCAGAAACTTCAGCGGCAACATGAGCGCCCATCATGGAGAGCGGGTAGAGGTAGCTGGCGTTCTTCTGGATCCGCATTCTTTCCAGCGGATCGGTATCGTCAGACGTCCAGATCTGCGGCGAGAAGCAGGCCATGCCCAGATCAAACCGGTTGCCTCCGGAAGAACAGCTTTCCAACAACAGCTGAGGCCTCTTTGAAAAGATCCGGTTCAGCACGCTGTACAGTCCGATAATGTAGCGGTGAGTATAGTTCTGGTCAACTCCGGCCAACTGCCTGTTCATGTCCCACTTGATGTAGGCAGCCTGAGTTTCCTCGATGACCTTACCGACATTTTCAACAATGAAATCCTGAACGTCCTTTCTGGTAAGATCCAGCAGCAGCTGATTGCGGCCATAAATGTCATTATGAACACCATCATGAACGGCCCATTCCGGGTGCCGACGGTAGAGATTGCTTTCTTCACTGACGGATTCCGGTTCGACCCAGATACCGAAATCAAGACCCTTTTTCCGGATGCCTTCCGCCAGAGAGGACAGGCCATTGGGAAGCTTGGCAAGGTCGGTCTCGTAATTGCCCAGACCGGCCAGGTCGTTGTTTCTTTCCCTGAACCAGCCATCGTCAAGGACAAAGAGCTCACACCCCAGTTTTCCGGCTTCTTCAGCCAGTTTCAACAGTCTCTCTTCATTGAAGTCAAAGCCAAAGCCTTCCCAGCTGTTGACGAGCACGGGACGGCAGCGATACTGCCAGAAATCGGGAACGATGTGACGGTTAATGAAATCATGGAAATGCCGGGAAAGTCCGTTGAGACCCTGATCAGAGAAACTGAGGACGGCTTCCGGTGCACTGAAGGCTTCCTCCGGTTTCAAAGCCCAGTTCAGACCTTCCGGCTGAATTCCAATCATTGTCCGGCATTGTCCGACATGATTAAAGGCGGTTGAGTTGTAGTGGTTGCCGCTGTAGATCAAATTAAAACCCCAGACCTTGCCGGAATCCTCATCGGTTCCGCTTTGCCGCAGCAGATAGCCGGGGTTGCAGGCGGCTGAGGAGAAGCCAACGCGGGATGAATTGGTGATGGTGCTGGAAGTTACCGGCTGCTCATGCAGGTGCATTTCGCTGGCCCATTCACCATGGAAGCTCATTTCCACCAGATCCGGCTGGCGCAGGTCAAGTGCGCAGCTCATCAGTTTCCGGATGAACTGCGTTCTATCCGAGTGGTTGATGATCCGGGCGGAACGGACAATGACATCTTCCTCAAAGAAGACTTTATAGAATAACTGAACTTCAACCTGACGGAAGAAGTCGCACAGGCGTACCGTAAGCAGACCATCCGCTTTCCGGCTGACCGGAAGATCGGTTGGATAGTCAGCATTGTCAAAGTTGATCTCGTGAGAACGGTAAGTCAGATCCAGAGAACTGTTGCCTTCGCTGTCGACCAGAATGACAGCCGGTTCCCGGTAATCGCCGCGGCCCTGGGTACCATACTGCTGGGGGATGCGGTTGAGGCAGTAAAGCGGGTCGTCCTGACTGTAGAGGATGCTGTCGCCATAGCAGGCAGTCCGCCGGTCGGAAAGCGCCTGGCAGTCATCGATCAGTACCGTCCGGCCATAATGAACATGTTCAAGATGGTCGTGCTCGTTTACCTTGAACATATAGGAAGTGTTCCTGGTGTTGAGCAGGAAGGTGTTATTGCGGAAAATGATGCAGTTATTATTACTCATGTTTACCCCCTGAGGCCGATATTTGCTGAATTAATTATATCAATTTTTCCCATTGGTTTTCCGTTCCATTATAATATAGTAGATAAAAAGAACGGAGGATGACTGCATGCTGAGTTATAAAATCAAAGTTGAAGATCTGAAGAATCAGAGTGAAGGAAGGATCATCCGGGAAGCTCTTTATGATGCCGGCGCCGATAACGTCAGCGTTAACGCCGCCAGGAAGGAAATCGTCATTGATTCTGATCTGGCTGTTGAAGAAATTTATGACATCATTGAGGAAGCCGGCTTTACGCCGACCGATCTGGAATTGGTATAAAAGACATTTCAGGATTCTGAAGAAATGGGCAAACAGGGAGAATGAAGAATGGAACAGTATAACGTTACCGGCATGAGCTGCGCTGCCTGCCAGGTGCGGGTAGAAAAGGCCGTCAGTGCGGTTGAAGGAGTTACCTCAGCGACCGTCAGCCTTCTGACCAACAGCCTGGCCGTTGAAGGAACAGCCAGCAGCCAGCAGATCATTAAGGCGGTTGAGGATGCCGGCTATGGGGCAGCTCTGAAAGGCGCGGATAATGAGAGAAAGTCCATCTCGGCCAAACTGGCCGCGGAAGAAGACATGCTGAAGGACAGGGAAACACCTAAACTGAAAAGGCGACTGATAGCTTCGCTGCTTTTCCTTTTGATCCTGATGTATTTCTCGATGGGCCACATGATGCTTGGTCTGCCTTTGCCGGTCTTCTTTGAAAACAACCACGTTGCCATGGGAATCGTGCAGCTGGTCTTATGCGCGATCGTCATGGTCATAAACCAGAAGTTCTTCATTTCCGGTTTTAAGAGTCTGTGGCACCGTTCCCCCAACATGGATTCCCTGATCGCTCTGGGCTCCATGGCCGGGTTCGTATATTCCGTTGTGATACTGCTTTTGATGAGCCGGGCGGTTGTTGACGGCAAGCATGAAGCGGTAATGCGCTATATGGATGAATTCTACTTTGAATCGTCAGCCATGATCCTGGCTCTGATTACCGTGGGTAAGATGCTGGAAGCCTCTTCCAAGGGAAAGACGACAAATGCCTTGAAGAGTCTTATGAAGCTGGCTCCCAAGACCGCTACGCTTTTGCGCAACGGTCAGGAAGTTTCCGTCAGCATTGATGAAGTAAACAAGGGCGACATCTTTGTCGTCCGCCCCGGGGAAAACATCCCGGTCGACGGCATCATCGTTGATGGCGAGAGCGCCGTCAATGAGGCCGCCATTACCGGTGAAAGCATTCCCGTTGATAAGGTGGTTGGTGACAGTGTTACCAGCGCCACGCTGAACCAGTCCGGTTTCCTGACCTGTCAGGCTACCCGGGTGGGAGAAGACACTACTCTGGCACAGATCATCCAGATGGTCTCTGATGCCGCGGCTACCAAGGCGCCGGTTGCCAAACTGGCTGACACGATTTCCGGCTACTTTGTTCCCGCCGTCATTGGCGTTTCTCTGATCACCTTTGTGATCTGGCTGTTATTGGGAAAGGAGATCGGTTACTGTCTGGCCCGGGCCATTACCGTGCTGGTAGTTTCCTGCCCCTGTGCTCTTGGCCTGGCTACTCCGGTAGCCATCATGGTCGGTAACGGTGTCGGTGCCAAGAACGGCATCCTGTTCAAGAATGCCGAGGCCCTGCAGGAGACCGGAAACATTCAGATCGCCGTATTGGACAAGACCGGAACGATAACTTCCGGCCAGCCGATTCTTACCGCCATCCGTCCGGCAGCGGAAACTACTGAAGAAAAACTGCTGGAAAAGGCGCTGATCCTGGAACAGCGCAGCGAACACCCGCTGGCCATTGCCGTCGTGAATTACGGCAGGGAGAAGGGCATTGAGGTCGGAGAACCGGAAAACTTCCGTGCGCTCTCGGGTAACGGCCTGACCGGCCGTTATCAGGGTAAGGACCTGTTTGGCGGCAACTTCCGCTTCATTTCCCAGCACGCGGAAATAAGCGAGGAAGTAAGAAAAACCGGCGAGCTGCTGGCTGAAGCCGGTCAGACGCCGCTCTACTTCGCCGAAGAAGGAAAACTGTTGGGCATCATCGCGGTTGCTGATGCCATCAAACCGGACAGCCCGCAGGCCATCGCGGAAATGAAGAGAATGGGCATTCACGTAGTCATGCTGACCGGTGACAACGAAAAGACCGCCCAGGCCATCGGCGTCCAGGCGGGAGTCAGCGAAGTGATCGCTTCAGTTTTGCCGGAAGGCAAGGAAGAAGTCATCAGACAGCTCCAGGCTCATGGCAAGGTAGCGATGATCGGTGACGGCATCAATGATGCCCCGGCACTGACCAGAGCGGACATCGGCATTGCCATCGGCGCCGGTACTGATGTAGCCATTGACGCAGCTGATGTCGTGTTGATGAAGAGCAGCCTGCGAGATGCGGCGGCGGCCATCCGGCTGTCGAGAGCAACCTACCGCAACATCATTGAGAACCTGTTCTGGGCCCTGATCTACAATACATTGCTGATACCGGCAGCGGCCGGTCTCTATACAGGATTGGGCATTACCATGAATCCGATGCTGGGCGCGGCGGCGATGAGCCTTTCCAGCTTCTGCGTCGTCAGCAACGCCCTGCGGCTGAACCTGCTGAAGATCCATGATGGCAGCCATGACCGTCCCGGTAAAAAAGCTGTAAAACTGAATGAAGAAGGCAAATTACTGACACAGAGAAAGGAAAATGAGGTATATTTTATGACAAGAACCATGAAGATTGAAGGCATGATGTGCCCGCATTGCGAAGCGACGGTAAAGAAGGCTCTGGAAGCTGTTGACGGCGTTGAAAGCGCTCAGGTCAGCCACGAGCAGGGTACTGCCGTAGTTACCTTAAGCCATGAAGTTGAGAACGCCGTTCTCACCAAGGCCGTTGAGGATAAGGAGTACAAGGTAATCGCTGTTGATTAAGTAAGACGAGTAAATAAGCCGATTGTGATCGGCGGAATAAGGAGAAGTACCATGGATAGTAACAAGCGACCGGAAACGATGGAAAGAATCACAACCAGAGAACTGGCGGAAAGGTTCATTGCGGAGCAGACTGAAGCCCTGCGTGCACAGATCGACGGCAAGAAAGTCCTGCTGGCCTTAAGCGGTGGGGTGGACTCATCAGTTGTTGCCGCTCTTCTGATCAGAGCAGTTGGCGATCAGCTGACCTGTGTTCATGTCAATCACGGATTACTGAGGAAGGGTGAGCCGGAGCAGGTCATTGAAGTCTTCCGCAATCAGATGAAGGCTAACTTGATCTATGTTGATGCCGTTGACCGCTTCCTGGATAAGCTGGCTGGGGTCTCAGATCCGGAAACCAAGAGAAAGATCATCGGCGCGGAATTCATCCGGGTCTTTGAAGAAGAGGCCCGCAAGCTAGACAACATTGAATTCCTGGCTCAGGGAACCATTTATCCTGACATTCTGGAATCCAAGGGCGTCAAAGCCCACCACAATGTCGGCGGTTTGCCGGAAGACCTGAAATTTGAACTGGTTGAACCGGTAAAGCTGCTTTACAAGGACGAAGTAAGAGTCGTCGGCGAGGCCTTAGGCCTGCCTTACAGCATGGTTTACCGTCAGCCTTTCCCGGGCCCAGGCTTAGGGGTCAGATGCACCGGCGCAATCACCAGGGACCGCCTGAATGCCTTAAGAGAAGCAGACGCCATTGTCAGAGAAGAAATCGGAAAACTGGAAACCAAGCCATGGCAGTATTTCGCGGTCATTCCCGATATTCAGTCAACCGGTATCAAGGATGGCAGCCGCTACATGGGCTGGCCGGTCATCATCAGAGCAATCACCACGGTTGACGCTGTTACTGCCAAGAGCGTCATCCTGCCTATGGAGACTCTGCTGACGATTCGTGACCGAATAATTGCGGAAGTGAAGGGCGTTAACCGAGTCCTGTGGGATTATACCGATAAGCCGGTAAGCACGATTGAGTGGGAATAGGCTGAACCGATTAAAAGAAAAGCCCTCCTGTACAACAAAGTATGGGAGGGCTTTATCGTGATGAACAAACAATCGACGGGAAGAGATCAGAAATAACTGACCTTGACGGTCTTATCCAGTTTTCTTAGGATCTCACAGAGTTCATCAATGAGCTTCATCTTCAGGGAGATGGAAAGATCCTTGTTATGCTGGTGAGCCGGATTGACGGCACAGCCGGAGAAGATGATGATGTCGCTGGCATCCTCAAACAGCAGGGAAGCCAGTCGGGAAGCCCCGTCAGTCTTGTAGTTCCAGTTGAAATAATCCTGGTTGCCGGCCGAGAAATCACGGCCGTATTCCAATACCCTGTTCAGGGTGACCATTCCTTCGGTGACCAGATCAATGCCTTCAATGGCGGAAATAGGAGGAATGTCAGTTTCCATTTCGTTTGGGACAGCCCTTATTTCTCTGTTCAGGCAGCGGGCGACGATTGAAGCAGTCGTTCCTCCGGAAACGATGTGCTTCCCCTTCTTGGAAAGGAAGAGAGAGACCATCCGGTCGTCATCTTCCGGTGCGGTTGAAGGACCTACCATCAGGGATATCTGCTGTCTTTCTCTGATCCGGACGCAGGCAACCGTTACATCATCGGTCGGCTTTCCTTCATATAAGGCGTTACAGCGGTCGATCAGTGTCGTTGCCAGCACCTTGGCGCAAAGCTGGTCAGTCATGGTTTCTTCCGCAAAATTCATGATCTGCGGCAAGGTCCAGCCATAATTGAGGATTTCCCCGGCTCCGGCATTTATTACACCGTCGGACATCATGAAGAAGCTGTCACCAACCTTCGCTTCGTATTCGGCTTTCTCGATCCGCTTGCCGTGGATCTCGCTGACGGTATAGTCAGGCAGAAAGGCCTTTCCTTCATGGATAATGAAGGGAGAGGGGTT
>JAEEGL013658257.1_pt1 | contig 68627 bp, 55 predicted proteins | sample 9134231 | NCBI WGS metagenome assembly JAEEGL01 (sample SAMN16246548, study PRJNA631951) | gut metagenome | biome: gut microbiome; feature: rumen; material: fiber-attached | host: Bos | place: Iran: Karaj | collected 2018-10 | reverse complement strand
TGACATTCAGCGCAAGGCGTTCCTTTTTTATTCACTAATGTATTGCGTTGATTTTATGGGAGAAAGAGGAACAAAATATAAAGATAAAGTGGTTGAGGTGAATTCACAAATCATAGACAGGTTGAATGATGTTTATGACCGACTTTGGAATGAATGGAGGTCACTTTAAATCGGAATATATTTTGGTTTTACTCGCTAACGAAAGCGAATTATATTTTTAGTTAATTGATTAAGTCAAATCGGGATTTGCAGAGGATTTCTGTCTTTACGGGTGTAACGAAGAAAATGATAATACACCCGTAAAATTTAGAAATAAAGCATGAAAAACTACGGGTGTTAGGCAAAAATCAACAATATACCCGTAAATTACAAATTCCGGTTTGTCGAGATAAGCGAATGGCCTTTTATCTCGCAATATAACTTGCTTGTATCTTTGAGTATTCACATATCAAGGGGCAGAAAGATGTTTATTATGAAAAGATTATCAACAAAAACAGTTTTATATATTGCAATTGTTATAAGCATATTTTTTTGCGGATGCAATAAAAACAGCGGATTAAAAACAGGATTAATACCTGATAAAAGAGAAATAGAAAGAATAACGATATATTCCGGTGAAGAAAATCCCGAACATATTTGGGCAATTATGTGGCCTGAATGTTACAAGCCGGGCGGGGAATATGTAAAGTTATACGGTGTCAGCTCATCTTTGACAAAAGAGGATGCTGCTTTTTTGCTGGATTATGTTGAATCGGCTTCCAAAAACGGAAATACGGGAAACGAACTTCTTTGTTCTATTCAAATATCGGTTGTGGAGGATAAAACTCACACAAGCGTTGATTGCAAAATATACGACAGTTATCCGGAGGGATCGGATAAGTTTGTTGAGATAATAAACAGGATATGCGGCGGAAATAAAGAGTATTTCTGCATGAACGGAAAGGTTCAGGAAGTTACGGAAGAGTATTTTACTGAATGTACGGGATACTCCGATGATGATATTCAAGGCGGAACAATCAGTGATGTGATTAATCACCTTGAGATTAATAATGTATTCGAGTTTCACTCTCTTTTTATGGAACAGGATTACAAAAATATATTGGATAATTACGATACTTGCAAATATCTTCCGTATAAAGTATATTCGGCGCCGAGCTCGGATGAAGAATGTTTGGAGTTTGCAACAAATCTTGCGAAAGAACTGAATGCGTCAGGAGCAGTTGAAAAGAAAACCGGAAAAGAAGGTAACCCTGACTGGTACGAGATCGAAGACTATAACGGAGTGCCGCTTCGGGTATACAGAACGGAGACCGCATCCGACGCATTTTGGGTAGATACGCGGAATGCTTCCGGCTTTAACTGCGTTGTGTTTTATGAGTATTTCCAAGGCCCCGGTGATGCGAGCGGTTTTGATACATATTGTTTCGTTTACAGTAATGACTATAAATTCGCTGTTGCGGTTGAATGTGACCGGAACAATCGGGAAGAAATGTATATGATTATTAAAGAAATAGGCGACAAGGTCAGGTGAAATCGGGGACGGGTTCAAAAATTGAGCAGAAGAAAAGAGCCTTGGGGACGGGGTTTCCGGTTCATAAAATATAAATTGCGAGGAAACTGAAATGTTGTATGACGTAGAATATGAAATATCGGCACAAATATTTGTTCTTATTATATTTGTGTATTCTTGCATCTATTATCCGATGAGAAGCAAGAAAAATATATTTTTCAGAATCATGAGTATAATTCTGATTGTTACTCAGTCCTTTGATATATTATCTGCCTATGTAATATCCTATACCAACATCTTCCCGAAGATCAGTAATATTCTGGTGAACACTGCTTACTTCTTTTTCGGTACGATTCTTTGTTACATGCTTGGTGCCTATATCGATTACCATATCATACCTGAAAAGGGTAAGAAAATCTTTTTGAAAACAAAATTAATAGTGCTGATAATAGAGGAAATTGCAATTGTTGCAAATATGTTTTTCGGCTTTTTCTTTTATATCACGGAAGACAATGTATATACTCACGGTCCCCTTTTTTATGTTATGCATTTTGTCTCGATCTTTTTTATTGTGATGGCGGGAATAACAATGTTCCTAAACAAAAAAGTGCTCGGAAAAGCACAGAAACTGTACGGGACTATTATTATCCTGCTGTATGTACTGCCGATAATAATGCAGGTTTTGTTTTTCGGTAACACCTTAATAATCATGTTCGGCGCTTCGCTGATTATGCTGGTTACGTTCTTTTCTCTGGAAACCCCGGACTATGTAAAATTGCAAACAACTCTCGAGGAATTGGAGAAAACAAAATCGGAATTGGAAAAGCTGAATAAGAAAAATTTCAAACTCGCCCATTTCGATCAAATGTCCGAATTGTTGAATCGTACCGCTTATGAAGAAATGATATCGGATTTAAAAACTAATATGCCAAATATAAGAGAAGAAAAGAAAGTCATTATTTTCATGACCGACCTGAATTTCCTGAAATATTTGAATGACAATTTCGGTCACAACATAGGTGACGAAGCAATCAAAAATGTTGCGTTGATCATAAAAGAAACCTTTTCGGACAAAGAAAACTGCTATCGAATCGGCGGGGATGAATTCTGTATTATCAGTATCGGAAACGACAAAAACGAATTCGAGACAATGTATCGGAAATTCATAGAAAAAGTTGAGGAAAAAAGCCGGAAAGTGGATTATCCCTTTTCCGTTGCCAGCGCATATTTCATTGTTCAGGATGAAAGCATCGGCGACGCAATACAAATCGTTGACAATATGATGTATGAAAACAAGAAAGAGTTCAAGAAGAATTATCCTCATTTTGCCAGAGCGTAGAACGATATTCTAAAATCTAAAGACAGAACTGCAACACAAAGAAAACACCATTCGAAAGGATTAATGATGGAAAAAAGAATGAGACAGCTTGGCGGTGCAAATATGGATATCGATTTAACAAGCAATCCGTCCGATATTCAGTGGGAACAAACCATGTGTCCATGGAATAAAGAGGAGAATACGAGAGAACATAAATGCGCCGTAAAAAATATATCGATATGCAAATATTTTTGCGGAATTAAGTATCTGGACAGCGTCCTTTGCAGCTATCCTTACGAAAATACAGAGGTTTTGGAAGGCGAAATAACCACACCCCAAAGGAGCACCAAACCATGGAAAGCATTATAGTTATATCTCCAAGAAATGATGAAGAGAAGAATATTATCGGTCAATGGGAAGGCCGGGCCGTTTTTTGCGGTTTGGTATCGGATAACAGGGTCACGCTGGAAACCGAAAAAGGACATATCTTCATCGATTTTGGCGATGATGAAGAAATACGTTCGGAATATGCGGATGAAGCAGTTGATTTTGATATCGGAAACAAATACTTTTATGTCATTTCTTACAGCGACCGGGATTTTGTTACGGATTTTCTGAAAAAGACAAAATTCGCCGACGGATGTTTGTTCGATAATGATCGCGGAGAAATAACAGATTACAGCAACTTGATTAAGCAAGATTTTGCTTTTTGAAATAAGGTTAAGGTTATGGAAAAAAACGACAAAACACTGGAATGGACAGGGCTTATTATCGGACTTGCGGGAATATTTGCGTGCCTTTTCGGGCTGGTAATGTTTAACCGTTACGTGGTTATGCTGATCCCGCTGATACCCAGAATGGCGGTCGTAATCCTAAGCTACTGGGTGATAGCGGCCGCTCCGATCGCAGTAATGATTGTATCCAAAGACAAACTGTCCGACCTTGGATTTGCAAAAGAAAAAATCGGCTTGCAGATCTTAATCGGAGTCGTTTTGGGAATCGGAATGTCGCTTGTTTTAACGCTCGTTCCGCATCTTGCGGGATTCGGCTCTTACGTTGACAACGGCAACAGATACGGGTATTTCTGGCAGTTTATTTTTGAATTTGTTTATTGCACGGCCTCCGTCGCGGCGGTCGAAGAACTCTGTTTCCGCGGATTTGTCTTTTCAAAGATTAAAAAAATCAGCGAAAAAGAAATCGTTGCTATACTCGTTTCGTCCGCATTGTTCGGACTCTTCCACATTACGACGCTTAATATAATTCAGATTGTCATGACCACGCTTTTCGGCATTTTCTGGTGCATCTGCCGAAAATACATCAAGAACTGCACGACACTCTCGCTCATCGTATGCCACGGAATTTACGATGCGCTAATCACCGTCTGGGTATTTGTTTTCATAAAATAGATAATTAACCTTTCGGATTTGAAATAATTTTATGGGCAACCGCGAATAAACTTACGAAAAGAGGACCATATGAACGAACACAGATGGAGAGTTCCAAAGGAAGAAGAAAAGAAATATGCGCTTTATTGGGTATCGAGTGATAAATACGAGCGTATTCATTACGGAAAAAACATTTTGAAAAAATAAAAACGGTAACGAATGACTCATCTGTTTGTTATATAAACAGGTGAGTTTTTATATAAAAAGGAGAATGAAATGGATTGGGAAAGCATTTTTAACAGAGTGTTGAATTGTTGCATAAATCACGTTGAATTTGCGGTATGGGTTCAGCTGGCAATATTGCTTGTTTCCATGATAATGGTCGTTTTGCTAATCGGTAAAGATAAAAAATCAAGGTGGCTCGGGGCGTCTTTGGCGGTTATGATTGCACAGCTTTTTATGAGCATGCATGTTTATTGCAATTTATTTAATATAGTTTTCAGGAGAAAAGAAATATATGAGTATTGGCTTATAAATGCTACGATGGATGAGACAAAAAGGGAAAGCGCTTACCTTGTATGGGTGGTTCTGGCGCTTGACGTCGCTTTTATAGTATTCTTTTGCATACATTTTATACGCAATTACCATATGGGAATCATTCACATGATCGTGGCTCTGGCGGCGGGCATCGGCACAAGAATTATCGGATATTTATCGACGATTACCCCTCCTACATTTGCGTTTAATTTGTTTCAACAGCGCCACGGAGATGCCGGGATGTTGAGCATAGTGGTGCCTGCCAAACAAGACTCTTTTACCCAAAGACTTTCGGTCTTTAATTCCGCGCCAAAAATAATCGGGATAATCGCAGTGGTCGCATTATTCGCTTCGCTGATAACATTGAGCCTTCAAACAAAAAAATATTACCCCAAAAGAAAGATGCTCTTCGTATTTCCCTCGCTCATCCTGATAATAGAACTCATCAGATACATGACAATCTCAATGTGCGAATTGTTCTTCGAAAGACTCGCCGACCTGAAATTCGGAGCGATTAATATAATCACCTGCATCCTCTGCCTGGCATGGGCGGTGTATTTGTTTAGGACGAGGGAGAAGGAACCGGAACAGGATATCAGATAAAATATAAAAGGAGTAAAAGTCGGCGCTTTTGCTCCTTTTTAATTGTGTAAAAAGAAGACAGGGATAAAGCAAAGGTTATTGGCAAGTGATATTTATTACTCAAACCGGAAAAAAGTATGTAATAAATCAAAAATAAAGTCTAAGTGAATGATATATTTTCGATACTATTATATAATTAGTATGTATGAGCAGGAGAACAGAAAATTGGAACTGAGAAAATATGCAGTAAAAAGTGAATATGAGGATTTAGAAGAGGACGGAATTTCTTTGCGGGATTATAAAAAAGAATCTCAATTGATGGCAGAAATTTTTAGCAATCTTACAGAAGAACAGTTAATAGAAAATTCTCAAAAAATCAATATAGAAACAGTATTTGATATCGTTAAGGATACTTTTTCGAGAGAATATCAAATTGATTTAAAAGACCTGAAAATATGCAGTAAATATACGCATCAATTTTCTCCGTATCGAGGCATGGAAGAAAACGGAAACGGCGCGTATGTTTATATAGATGAAATGTATCAATCCATTGTCTTTAAATACTTTATCATAATGTTCAGATGGTCAAAGGATTTCGACAATAAAGATAAATATAACGATTATTTTTCGTATACATTTTATTTGGTTCATGATTTGAGTATATTAAATCTAATGAACAGCTGGCAGGCGACCAAGGAATTATTTATGATAATGGAAGCGGACGAACAGGTTCTGGGGTTGGCTGAGTCATGCTATTGGAGCACTATTATATTCGTTTTGGCGCATGAGATTGCTCATTATTATTTTGAAAAAAGAGAGATTCATTTTAACAATAAAATCAATGAAGAATATAAAGCCGATGAGATTGGGTATAAAATTTTATTAAGAACAATTGAACAACATGATGATATTAACAATTACACATACCTTGCTCCGATGATGCTTATGGATTTTTTTGATACAATTTGTTATACAAAAAAAGTCATGTATGATCTCAATACGATTGACCCTGTTCACCCTAGTCCACCCAAAAGGAAAAAGCATCTGTTTGGGGTAGAAGACAAGTTTAATTATTATTTTGATACATGGGAAGGAAATCAACTTTACGGAGGTTTTCTGGATTCATTTGACTTGTTTAAGACTAATTTAATGCTTTTGAAGGATGAAGGAAAACTTGAAAGCGAGATTGCCGAAGGCATAGAAAGGCTGAAAGAAATAGAAAATAAGAGGAGAAAAGATGAATAGAGAACAAGCAATCAGTTTTGATAATGAAATAAAAAGATTTGCGAATGAACTGTCTAAAAAATATGATTCTCCGATTGGCGGGGATTATATTTCAGAAGAAGTTATTTCGATAATTCCTGAAACAGACAAACAGGGATTGATTACTATCCATGACGGTAAGTCGTATTCAATAAAACCGTCTAATGTTAAAGTTGATTTAAAAAAAGCATTGGCTGCAGGATTGGAATTGATAGTGTCCTTAAGCATGCCCCGGAATATGTTTAATTATATCCAATTATTGTTGGCATCTGTTATATTTGCAACCAAATCGATGACAATTGAAATCGGAAAAGAAGAAGCGATGATAGTGTATTGGTTGCATAAAAATAATTATTATGATAAAGGGATAGAAGAGGACATATTTATCAATAATATAAAAGATTTCCTCGCGGAAAAAGAAATAATCATTTCTGAAAAGGATATTCGGGACAAGATTAACGTTTTGTATAAAAACGACATTATCAGAATCGAAGAAGGAATTATATTTATCAATGAAAAGGTTGTGGGAAATGTCTGATAAAGCAATAGCTAAAGTGTCAAAATGTGTTTGTAATATTTGATAATCCTAATATCGGGGTGAGTATAAGACAAGTTATTGAGAACGTAAATGATAACGCGATAACGACTTAAGAAGAGGGGTGTTCGTAATTGGGCAATGAAAATTATATACAAAATAAAATCATGCAGTTAGAAGGCGGAGCCTTTCAGAAATTGTTTGATGAGTATCTTTACAAAAAATATAATTTTAAAAACATTCAAACGTTAGGGGTGCAGACGGGGACTAATAAGTCAACGAAAGGGACCCCTGATACATATGTATTTACTGAAGATGGGAAATATATACTGATAAACTACGGAAGTGTAAATGCTCAACCTGCAGATAAGATAAAGGCAGATATTTTGTCGTGTTTTGATACAGCGAAACTGTCATTAAAAAAAGAGAAAATCAAGAAAATCATCTGTGGACATCGTTCCACTAATATACATATAGAGCAATTTAGCGAAATTATGGAGCTTCTAAATGGCATTGAGATAGAACTAATTGGAATTGACACACTTTCTCATGATTTGGCTTGGAGATACCCGCATATTGCCAAAAATAAACTTGGGGTAGAAATTGATACGAATCAGTTTTTTGATATCGAGGATTTTGTCAAAGCTTATGATGCCAACGGCATCAATGCACCAATTGATTGCGATTTTTTGCACCGGAAAAAAGAAATAGATTCTACATGCGAGAGTATACGAAATAATACAGTTACAGTTTTGACCGGACCGTCAGGTATAGGAAAAACCAGATTAGCGATAGAAGCATGTCGTGCACAGAATGACAAAGAATATAAGGTTTTTTGTGTCCTAAGTAATGGTAATTTTTTGTATGAAGATATAAAGTTTTATATCAACAATCCAGGAAAATACCTAGTATTCCTTGACGATGCTAATATGGTTGTAAGCTTGGATAATGTTTTACAAACTCTATTGAAACTTCCGACTGAGTATGAGATCAAAATTTTGATTACCGTACGTGATTATGCGAAAGAAAGAGTGATTAGTATACTATCAAGATTTTGCAGACCTAAAATAATCGAGATAGGAAGGTTTACTGATAAAGAAATAAAGGATATTTTGAAAAAAGATTTAGGAATTTCAGAGCCTGATTATTTGTCGGTAATTTCAGAAATAGCTAACGGTAATGCCAGACTTGCTTTTTTAGCCGGAATTAGATTTGTTGAAGAAGGATATCAGGCTATTCGTAACGCGGAAGACATATTTAGAAACTATTATGGTTGTATCATAGAAGCGGCAAAACTTACTAAAGACGATATCATAATGCTGTTCTTGATCACAGTTGCAGGTCCTATAAAGAGGGAAGGAAATCGGTTGTATATCGATTTGAAAAAACAGTATGGTGTCGAAATAAAAGAGGATGAAACAGTGGAAAAGCTGTATTCGCTTGAACTTATCGATTGGTATAAAAATGAAATAACAAAGGTTTCAGATCAAAGTTTTGGCAATTACATTTTATACTATGTTTTGTTTGAAAAAAGATGGATAGACATTGAGAGCCTGATAACTACTGCTTTCCCGCTATATAAGAATAAAGTTGTTTATGCATTAAAAACTATAATAAAGATTTTTAATTCTGAGGAAGTTGCTCACTACATAAAAAACTCCATTATTTCTGCATGGAATAATGCTCCGGACGAGCAGGAGATGGATTATTTAGAGGCTTTTCATAATGTGAATCCGGATAAAGCGTTATGCACGATAAAACGCAAAATAGAAAAAGAAAACAATTTGAATTTTGACTTGCTCAGCTTTGACTTGGATTCTAAAAAGAATAATCATAGTATTTCTACAAAAGAAATTGAGATTTTAGGAGGATTTAAATACACAGAGTCGTTTGATGATTCAATAGAGCTTCTTCTGACATATTTTGAAAAGCGTCCGGATTTGATAATGGATTTTTATTTTGTGATTTGTGACCGTATACTTTTCGATAAGTATTCGCGAAATAATGAGTATAAAAATGAAATAGTAGTAATGGATAGACTTTGGGAAGCGACTAATGAAGGGACAAATCATAATTTCAGTATACTATATATCCATGTGGCGCAATATGCATTAAAGACAGAGTTTTATGATATTGAAGAAGTAAGGAATAGCGGATCCGTCAACCTTGTTGGAATGACAATTGTATTTAACGAGGAAATAGCACTATTGCGTAATAAAATATGGAAAACATTGGGGATTCTGCGTGCCCAAAATGAATATGTGAATTTAACCAACGAGATCTTCTCTGAAGTCCAATTTAGTTGTTTGGATAAGAAGGATTCCATGGCCTATTTACAATCGGATTTTGATACGATTTTTGCGGAGATAATCAAAAAAAATGACATAGATTTCTTCGATGCAAGAATTATAGATAGATATAGAGAAGTAGCTTGTCAGATTGATAGTCCGATTGATGAAAGATATTTACTTTCTGAAAATAATCGTGATTTCAGATTGTACAAAATTCTGTCTGGAGACCATATAATTAGTATGACCACTGAGGAAAATGAGAAAAAACGAAAGTTAATCATAGCGGATGAAATTGAAACATATAGTATTGAAAACTATACAGACTTGTTTAAAACATGTTATTTCTTGCAAGATACTATTGGCGAAAGGAATCTCTGGCACTTAAGCAGAGGACTTGATATAGTTTTTGAACTATTAGAAACAAATCCGGACTTATATGTATGTGTGTTTGAAGAGTATTTAAATAATAAAGCCCCATTCAGATTAAATGGTTATAGGCAAGTTGGTTTTTTGCTTACAATCATTGGTTACCAAAGAACATATTGTCTTTTGAACGGAACAGAGTATAGAGGAAAAGATACATGGCTGTCCTTGATTTGGGAGCGCATAAATGAAAGTGATATTACTGATACAGTTGTACATGATTACAGTAGTTTTTCGGAAAAAAATTTGGACGGGGATAATCCAATAGTACCATCGGTTGAACTGCTAACAAAGTTTGGCGAAAGAGATATTACGTTAAGGAATAACATTCTTAAAAGAATAGCAAAAAATGCGAGCCTTTCAGCAGCTTTTTTGAAGTATACATACAGAGATGATGATATTAAAGCCATTTTGGCTCTATTCAAAGATGATATTGATATTCTTTCTAAAATATATTTGAATGCTCTTGAAAAAAGTAATCAAGTGGATTATGGTGGAAAACTGTTTATTAAAATATTTGAACAAAGACCCAAAATATGGGAAGAATATGTAAATTGGGTAAAAGCACATGTATACAGCGTTGGATATGAACAAAAAATATTTGATTTGATTTGGTTCTCTGAGCAGTGGCAAGAATGTATAAAATATGCATATTCGGTTATGATAGATGATGATATGGTATTATTCATAGAACATCCGGCTCGATTACTTTTTGGAGGAACAGGACAAGAATCAAATATTGTTTGTAACAGGAAAAAGCAATGGCTTTTTGGCAGTTTACATGAAAATGTTAAGGATTTATCTAAAAGTAGAAAATTAATTGATGTGGTTGTTAATGTCATGCCTCATTGGAAATTGGAGTTTATTCTTGAGTATTTAAAAGGAAACAAAAATATTGAAGATTTCAAGAAAATTAATTTATTCTCTAGGTATGCTTCGTGGTCTGGAAGCGAGATACCATTGATTATAAACAAGATTCAATTTCTAAGGAAACTTAAAGAAAAACTGAAGGGAGCTGTCTATATTGAACATAGGGAATATCTTGAGGAATATATACGAAGTTTCGAGGAATACGAAAGGAATGTAGAGTTAAGTGAATATATGGAAAAAGCGGATTATGCATAATGTTTTTGTTGGACAAGAACTCTGTTTACGGAAAACTATGATAATATGTCCAGAGATAATTTTGAATGCTTTTGCGCTGATATCCTGCACGGAAAAGGATAAAAAAATGTTGAGGTAATCAAAACTTCCGAAGAACAAAAAAATGTTGTTCAGACGAAGAAGGACGGTGTAAAATGTGCAATTCAATGTAAAAGATATTCTAAAACCGTCGGAAACAAGGCTGTACAAGAGACATATTCTGGAAAAGCAATCTATAAAGCGGATGTTGCAGTGGTAGTGTCGAATAAGAATTTTGCTACTTAGGCAATTGAAGAAGCAAAAGACTGAAAGCTGAATTATGGTACAGGAATAAAATATATGAATAGTATTTGTCGAGACATTTTTAAAGCAATACACGAGGGCAAATGGCTTGAAATAGAGTATCAAAACAAGCGAGGCGAAGAAACTCGGTATTGGATAGGAATTAAAGATATTAATGTTGTGAATAAAAGCCTGGATGTAGAAGCAATGCATTTGGGATTGTATTCTGTTGGACACTTTTCGTGTATTTTCATAGATTCTATTCTTTCATCAAAAATTATCGATTCTTCTTATTTTGCTATCAATCAAAATCTGATAAATGATATCCAGTTTAATCCTCAGAAATACAAGGTTTTATTTGAAAATTCTGTAAATTTGAAGGTTTTAAACTATCTTGAAATGTGCAACAAACTGGATACTACACCCTATTATTCTGATTATACGTTGATTCATGCTCTGGACAGAGACAGTTTTACCGGAGACTATTTCAAATTAACTGATGATCAGTTTAAGGATATGGTAGATTATTTTAGATATGACAAGGATAAGAAAAAAAGAAAAGATGGATGTATTTCTACAAAAAGATTTGCGATGAATGTCTTGAGTTTGTATACACCTAAGGGCTTATATGTTTTGGCATTTCGCAGATTAAGACTTGACATTATCGATAAATGCTTGCGACCGTCAAAGGATATTACCATATGTACGGAATTTACCATAGATGAAAAACGTGAAAGCATTAGGAAATTTTTAGATGCCGATGATTATGAATTATTAAATGATTTTGAAAAAAATCAGGAAATTATCAAAGACAGACTTACCCGAGAAGACAGAAAAGTAGATGACTTGCCTTATGTTATAGAAATTGGTGCAGATATTATTTTAGATCTTCACGAAGAATATAATTCTATCGTTGAGATGTATCAGTCCGGAGAGGTTTCTTTTCCGATAAAAGCATTTTTTGGCGATTTGTTGGAAAGACCAAGAAGAAACAAAGCATGGCCGATTGCTTTATTAGACAATAAAATAAATCTGGATCAGTTATTGGCTATAGATAATGCAATGAAATACCCGCTTGCATATATTCAAGGACCTCCGGGTACCGGAAAGACCAGTACGATAATTAATACAATTATCACAGCCTTCTTCAACGAAAGAACGGTTTTATTTTCATCCTATAACAATCGTCCTATTGATGGCGTTTTCAAGAAGCTCGTTTCTTTAAAGTATAGGGAATATAACATTCCTTTCCCTGTTTTAATGCTTGGAAATTACGAAAAAGTATTGGAAGCATTAGATTATATTAAAAATCTTTATGAGAGTGTAAAAAACGTAAATGTTTATGATACTACTCTGGATAAGAAAAAAGAAGACAGGAAAGAAAGAGCGAAGAAACTCGCGGAATATTTAAAAGCATATAATACGGTTCTCGACTTGGAAGAAAGAAAAGAGGCAATCAAAAGAGTATTGGATTATCAAAATACTACAGCAGATAATCTGGTTTCTTTTGAAGGCCGGATGTTTTCATATGATTTGTCAAGCCGACAGTTGACCGAAGTTCAAAACGAGATAGATCAGATAGGGGAAATCAGCGAAGAAAAAGCATTAAACCTCTTGGATAATGATCAGGAAGATTTGTATCAGTATTTGATGTATTGCTCGGCAAAGTATATTAAAAGGTTGTCTGAGAAAAAATACGAATCGCTTTTGAAGATAGTCTATATGAATGACAAGCAAGAAAAATTTCAGCTTTTTTCTGACTATATAAAAGATTCTGAAAATGTAAAACAGTTACAAAGAGTATTCCCTATTATTTTAACCACATGTATCTCTGCACACAGAATAGGCGAACCGGGACCTTTATTTGATATGGTTATTATCGATGAAGCCAGTCAGTGCAATGTTGCGATTTCGTTAGTTCCGATTTTGCGTGGAGAAAATTTAATGTTGGTCGGCGACCCACAACAATTAAACCCTGTAATATTATTAGACGATGCCGATAATGAAAGATTAAAGAAGAGGTATCAGATTTCTAATGAATATGATTACAAGAATAATTCAATATATAAGACATATTTGGCAAATGATTCTGTGAGTGATGAAGTTCTTTTGAGGAATCATTACAGATGTGATCCCAAAATTATTGGATTTAACAATAAAAAGTATTATAATTCTAAACTTGATATTAAAACCAACAATAAGGATTCTAAGCCGTTGGTTTTATGTGATGTTCAGGATTGCGGAAGCAATATCAAGAATACATCTATGGCTGAAACAGACTTGATAGTGCAGTATGTTAAAGCTAATAAAGATAAAAAGATAGGAATAATTACGCCGTTTGTTAATCAAAAAAAGATGATTGATGATGAACTGAAATGCGTAGGAATTGATGTGCCTTGCGGAACGGTTCATACATTCCAGGGAGACGAAAAAGATATAATAATATTCGCATCAGCTATAACTCAAAGAACAACTCCCGGAACATACTCGTGGCTAAAGAATAACAAAGAACTTATTAATGTAGCCACGTCTCGTGCTAAAGACAAGTTGGTGGTTCTGGCGGATTTAAATGAAGTTGAAAGGCTTCATCATGATGCGGAAGACGATGATTTTTATGAATTAATTAAATATGTTCAAAGTGAGGGAGTATCTACTGTAAGTCCCAAATCGGTAAATTCAAGAGCGTTAGGAATTAAACCGTTTAGCACAGAAACGGAAGAAGCGTTTTTGAAAAGTATGACACATGCAATGAGTAATATCTGGAGCTCGACATATAAATACCGTGTCAGAAAAGAAGTGCCCATATCACAGGTGTTTAATAATAGCGTTAATTTGGATCTTTTCTACACCGGAAGATTTGATTTTGTAATATATGAAAAAGTTGGTTCTGAAGAATTACCAATACTTGCTATTGAGTTAGACGGAAAAGAGCATTGCAATGATGAAGTTGTAAAACAACGTGATGCTAAAAAAGATGCCATTTGCACTGAACATAATCTTCAATTAATCAGAGTGGAAAATTCTTATGCCAGAAGATACAACTATATCAAAGATATGTTGTTGAATTACTTCGGACAAAGTAAGGTTCGAAATAATACAAAGTCGGATGTAAATAGAAATATCTCTGCAACAGAACAAGAAGAGCGCGAAAATCAAAAAAACGAAAATGAAATTCATCAAACTTCATTGGAGGAGTTCTTTAATTCACAGGGAAAGAAATTGACACCAATAAACAAAAAGGTTAGAGTAGCTCCTACGCCAATCAGAACAACAAAAAGACCAGAGAGTATTCAAACGATTGAAAAGAAGAATAGAAATATATAGTTTATCTTTTTGAACAAGGAGAAGAGATTTGCCATTTCAAATTATAAGGAAATATTGTAAAAATATATAACACAAAGGACGACACCCATGACATTCTACTTAGTAAGACACGGCTTAACCGATTGGAACAACGAAAAAAGATTTCAGGGACACAGAGACATCCCGATGAACGAAGAGGGCATCCGACAGATTAACGAGCTGGCGGATAAGATTGCAGACAGCGGAATCGTTTTTGACAGACTGATTTCAAGCCCGCTTAACAGGGCAAGAACGAGTGCTGAGATAATTGCGAAGAAGAGCGGCTTTGCGGGAGAGATAATCATCGATGATGACATGATTGAGAGAGACTGCGGAGCGCTTGAAGGAGAGGTCTGGAACCCCGACCTTAAACTCGACGATCCCAAATACGCGATGGAGACGATTGCGGCTCTTTGCGAGCGTGCGAAAAGAGCCCTTGATAAATATTCTTTTTCCGAAGACGAAAAGATTATGATAGTATCCCACGGAGCGATACTTACGGCGGTAAGGTGCGCTCTTTCGGACAACACGATTGATTATTTTGACAATTCCCATCCCGTGATTCAGGGCAATATTCTCTGCTGCGAAAAAGAAGAGGGGAAAGAGCCCGTCTTTTACAACGCTTTCGAATAAATACGAAGGATTACAACATGATATACGAATTAAAAGACACCTCAAAAGTTCAACATTTATTTGACGGCTGGGAAGAGACCTTGATTTATTCCTGCCTTCAAAATGTTATGGGTAAGATATACGTAACAAACCCCGATGCTCCGAAGTCCGCATTTGCATTCGTAGGATGCTTCGGTTTTTATGCGGGAGAACCAAACCGCGAATTAATCGAAGCCAAGCCCGAGGGTTTTGTTATCATGGCGCCGCAGAATGAAGCATGGGCCGCGCTGATTGAGGAGGTTTATCCGACTTCCAAGCGCATGATCAGATACGCCATCAAAAAGGACACCCGTTTTGATACCAAGGCTTTGCGGGAAGAAGTAAACAAACTTCCCGAAGGCTACGAACTTAAGCCCATTGACTCCGCGATTTACGACATGTGCCTTGAAAACCCCGTCACGAGGGATTTTGTTTCCGCATTTGAAAGCAAGGATGAATATCTTCGAATCGGCAGGGGAATGGTTATTTTAAAAGACGGCAAAATAGTATCCGGCGCGTCTTCCTACACAAGATACGAGACCGGCATCGAAATCGAAGTCGATACTGCCGAGAGCGAAAGAAGAAAAAATCTTGCGACGACAGTCTGCGCGGCATTAATCCTTCGTTGCCTCGAAGAAGGATTGTATCCAAGCTGGGATGCTCAAAACATGAATTCGGTTCGCCTGGCCGAGAAGCTCGGTTATGAATTCAGTCACGAATATATTGCTTATGAAGTAAGTTCCGAAAGCAGAACACATTAATCCCGGCAAATAGCCCAAATTTCCGATTGCAACCTGAAGTTGCGCATTTGCAAACGCAGGTTTATGGCGCATCGGCATTTTTGGCGGTATTCTTCTCTCGTAAGGAGGAAACAAATATGAGCTTTGGAGAAAATTTACAGACAATAAGAAAGAATAACAGCCTCTCGCAGGAAGCCCTGGCGGAAATGCTCGGAGTAAGCCGACAGGCCGTATCGAAATGGGAGCTTGGAGAAGGATATCCCGAAGTAGACAAGCTTTTGCTGATTTCAAAAGAATTAAATATTTCCCTTGATGATTTGATGGGAAACGAAACAATACCCTCTTCGCAGGGTAACGCGGGTCCGTCCGGCGTAATAAGGATCGTATCCCCAAACGAAGGCGTTATCATCAACGCATCCAAGGTTACGAGATCCCAACAATACAAAACCGTCAAAAACAGCCCGCAATTTGCTCTCTTTGCGACGGACTCGAATGAATCGTCCGCGTGGGGAGCGACGAACACATTCCTTGCGTGGTACCGCAATCTCGAGGATGTAACCAAAGAGATTGAAGAAATAATGAATGCGCTCGACAAAGGTGCGGCATCCTACACGCTTCAATACAGCGTGAAATGCAAACACAATCTGTTCAGGACAATAGAAAAAAATCAGTAGTAAACCTTTAGAGACCGAAGAATATCGGTCTCTATTTTGTTGAAAAGTCCCTTTTTCATATCCCCCTCCCATGGTAAAATGATTACAAATCAAAATACGAAGCCGCGACTGAGTGCAAAGACGAAATTATTTCGCTGTTTTAAGGGTCGAAAGCGTGTAAATATTCGCCGAAAAGTATTATAATGTGATAGAAAATCTTTAGAAAACAGCGAGATAAAAAACATGATTATTCTATGGTACATTGCATTGGGTCTGCTCCTTTTCCTTGGCTCGAAAGCCTTCAAAAAGAAGGAATGGAACGAAGGAAATATGTCGTTTGAGCATACCAAAAGCTTCCTCGGCTTCTGCGCCGTTATTATTGTTTTCCACCATTTGGCGCAGGCCACATGCGCTTCGTGGCTTGACAAAAGATATATAAGGCACGGCCTGGACATCTTTGTGACGGCGGGCTATCCGATGGTTGCGATGTTTTTCTTTTGTTCCGGATTCGGAATGTATAAAAGCGCCAAGGCAAAGCCCGGTTTTTTCAAAAGATTCATTCCGGTAAGAATCATTCCGATTCTTATTCCGACGGGCCTCACGATGCTTGTGTACATCCTTTTCAGATACATAAGAAAGATACCTTTTAACATAGATCCGCCCCTTGCGGTAAACGCACACGAAACCTGGCATCCCTATATCTGGTACATTCCCTGCATTATCCTTATGTACCTGCTCTTTTACGTGGGATTCGGCCTCTTCAAAAAAGATTGGATCGGCATCACGGTCGTGGCGCTCGGCATTATCGCTTACGCTGCCTTTTGCATTGTTTTTCGCTACGGCACATGGTGGTTTAACACCCCGCACATGTTCTTGATGGGAATACTTTTCGCCAAATACGAGCAGGCGTTTTTCGCGAGGTGCCAAAAGCTTTATCCGCTTAAACTGACCCTTACGATTATTGCCTGTGTGATCCTCTGGTTCCTCGGCAACAGCGCGGGCGGCATCTATCTTATGATTTTTAATCTGCCGTATTTTAAATATGCTTACATATGCGACCTCATTACATGCATTTTCCAGGTGCTTTACACCTTTGCGTTTGTGTCGCTCTATTATCTTTTAAGCATGAAAATCAGAATCGGCAATCCGGTACTTTCGTTTTTGGGCAAATTTACGCTTGAGCTTTATTTGATCCACGGCGTATTTATCCATATGTTCGGTTATTACATGATAAAAGAGGGCGTGGCCCCGGTTCATTACATCGCAAACGTTCCGCTCTTTGTGCTCGTGGTATTGGCCCTTTCGATACCCGTTTCGTTTGCGGTAAGTCTTCTTGACAAAAAGGTCGGCAAAGCTTTGCGGCCTAAAGAAAATAAAAGGTACGAAAAATGACAAACAAAGATATTTTAAGAATCTCCCTCGAACAGTCTGCCGCGGATTTGGGCTGCAGAGCGGAGGATTTTCTCTCAAACGAAAACGTAATCGTTCCGTTTCATTTGGGAGAGAATGCCAAAAGATATTACAAACTTCCGATAGCGGCTGATTTCGTTTCTTACGGTAACAACATTGTATCCGCGGTAAACGAAGAATTAACGGATATAGTCAGAGAATATGTGGGCAAATTCAGTTTTTATCACTGCTTCGAAAATCCAAACATGCGCTGGCTTGACAAAAAACTCGAGCCCCTGGGACTGGCAATATGTTTTATGTCCGAATATTATCTGCCGGACTTAAACATCTTAAAGGAACTGTCCTGCGATTATGAACTTCGCGTGCTCGAAAAAGGAATGTTTGACGATTTGTATTTGCCCGAATGGGGCAACGCCGTATGCAGCGACAGGAAACATCTTGATATGATCTGCGTCGGCGCGTACGACAACGGCAAACTCGCAGGCCTTGCGGGCGCTTCGGCCGATGCCGAAGAAATGTGGCAGATCGGAGTGGATGTTTTGCCCGAATACAGGCGCCGAGGCATAGCATCGGCAATTACTTCAAAGCTCGGGCTTGAGATTTTAAAAAGAGACAAGGTTCCGTTTTACTGCACCGCATGGTCCAATATCAGGTCCGTGAGAAACGCCGTAAAATGCGGATTCATACCGGCCTGGGTCGAAATGACCGTCAAACCGGTTGAAATTGTGGAAAAGATGAATAAATAGCGGAGGATACGCATGAAAGTACTTATTATCAACGGAAGCCCGAGAGTGGGCGGCAACACATCGCTGGCTGTTAACGAGATGGTTAAGGTATTTGAAAAAGAAGGCGTCGAAACCGAGATCGTACAGATCGGCAACAAAAACATCAGAGGATGCGTATCATGCGGGTCCTGCGGCAAAACGGGCAAATGTGCGTTTGATGACGGCGTAAACGAAATAGCCGACAAATTTAAGGAAGCCGACGGACTTGTACTTGCTTCGCCCGTATATTATGCTTCCGCGAACGGCACCTTAATCGCTGCCCTCGACAGACTCTTTTACAGCGCGGGATTTGACAAGACCATGAAGGTCGGAGCATCGATAGCGGTTGCAAGAAGAGGCGGCTGCTCCGCCACATATGACGAACTTAACAAATATTTTACGATAAGCGGAATGCCCGTTGTATCAAGCCAGTACTGGAACAGCGTTCACGGCGGCGGAAAGGGCGATGCGGCGGAAGACCTCGAAGGATTGCAGACCATGCGCGTGCTCGCAAGAAACATGGTATTTTTGATGAAGAGCATAGCTCTTGGCAGGGAACAATTCGGATTGCCCGAAAAAGAAGAACATCAGTGGACCAATTTTATCAGATAAAGATTTGCAGGAGGGAAATTTAATGGAAGTTACGGCATTAAACTGTCAATGTTGCGGAGGCGTTCTTAAAGTCACAAGTTCGGTATGCGTATGCGAATATTGCGGCGGAACCAATATCATCTGCGGCGGAACCGGAAAATACATCGATATGTTAAACAGGGCCAACAGCTTAAGACAGCGTTGCGATTTTGACAGGGCATACGAAATATATGACGAAATATTAACGACCAATCCGCCCTTTGCGGATATTCTCTGGTCCCAGACCCTTTGCGAATACGGTATCGAATATGTCGAAGATCCCGTTTCCAAAAAATATCTTCCGACGCTCCATAGAATCAAGGACGAGAGTATTCTGGCCAATCCCCTCTACCTCGAAGCGCTCGAACTTTGCGACGAAGAGCAGAAAAAGAAACTCGAAAAAAGCGCCGAAGAGATTTACAAAATTCAGGTTGAATACTTAAACATAGCAGCCAACGAAAAGCCATATGATGTTTTCATCTGCTACAAGGAAACCGACGATGAGACCGAAAAACAGACCAAGGACAGCGTTCTTGCGGAGCAATTGTACAATTCCTTAAAAGACCTCGGATACAAGGTATTCTTCTCGAGGATCACTCTTAAGACAAAGCTCGGCATCGAATTCGAGCCCTATATTTTCGCGGCATTAAAGAGTGCTTTGGTAATGGTAGTCTTCGGAACCCAAAAGGATTATTTCGAAGCAACATGGGTTAGAAACGAATGGAGCCGTTTCCTGAGACTCAAAGAATACGACACCAGAAAGCAGATATTTTTCGCCTGCAACGACGTTGACGATTTGCCCAAGGCTTTCAGCCTTAAACAGGCGCAGATCCTCACCGAGGACAACGCAATCGAAAACCTCGTAAACAACGTTAACAGTTATTTCGTAAGACTCAAGGACGAAATGGTTGACGTCAAATGTCCCAACTGCAACTGGATCCAAAAGGTCAATCCCCTTAAGGAAACCGCGCTCTGTACGCGCTGCAAAAAACCCTATGTCGTTTCCGAAGCGGTCAAAGTCGCAACAGAACTCTCCTTCAGGAAAAAGAGCTGGATTAAATGCCCTTACTGCGGAAGAGAGCAGGAGAGAAATATCTACGGTTGTATCTATTGCCATAAGACTATATAGGTTTTTGACTTAAAGTAAAAGGGAGTAAAAGATGAAAAAGACTCGAATTATTATTTTATCTGCATTGTTTACTGTTTTGATGCTTTTCGGCGGATGCGGGAAAAACAATTCAATAATACCGGGCGGGTTCGGAAAAGGCGGAAATACTTTTTCGATATTGCCCGAAAAGAACCCTGAGGTGCCGGACCTTTCGCAGTCGTTTATAGTGGGTTACGCGGGCGGCGGCGGTTACGGAACATGGTATGAAACCACCGATCCGACGGTTATTGTAAAGAGTGACAAAACCGCATGGGTTTACATGTCGCGAACGGGCAGACCGGAGAATGACGAATTCATCGGTTTTGCGAATATGACCGACGAACAGTACAACAATATAATCAACGGTGTTGACAGGGATAAGCTTTACACGCTCGACCCGAAGAATCAGCATGAAATAATGGACGGCGGAAGCTCCACGTTGATTTTATATGATACCAACGACGAGCCCCTCAAATACTGCGGCGGATACTGTCCTTCAAACAAGGACTTTCTTGAAATGTATAAAACCGTGGGAGACAATCTTCCGTGGGACGAGATTTCCGAATTGACAAGGATGTTCAAAAGCAAGGTATTTGTGGAAGAGGCAGCTTCGGGAATTTCATGGGTTGCCGGCAACGATGAATTGTTTGATGTTATCAAAGACACCGTTGAGGCGGATTGCTTCGATAACACTTTGAGCGGATACGGATTTTTGGATGATGAGAAAAAATGCGCGAGAGTCCCGGTTGAATACAATCGCTACAGTGTGCCGGAAGGCGAAAATGCGCATATCAGAGATTACTTTTTTGTTATTGACGATGAATACGGAATAATCTCTCTTGAGGTTACATATCCGTCGGCAAAAGACGATCCGGAATCGGACCGCTATATCGGCGATGACTGTGATTTTGAAGCCAAATACGAAGACATTAATTTTGACGGTCATAAAGACATTACAATATCGCTTGGCAAAAAGGGAGCGGGAAACGATACGGTTTGCTGCGCATATATTTGGTATTACGGCAAATTTTATTACGCCAAATCTTTTGAAAAAATATACAATTACAGGCTCGATACAAAGAATGAAGCGGTTATTTCCACATATACGTCGGGAAAAGATACGGTTGAGGAACGGTTCGTCTTCGATGGTATTTACCTTGACTGGATGTTCGATTATTCGACGGTCGATACAAAGGGGCTGACTCACGATGACATTCAGCTTTTTATAAGCAGTGCTCTTTACCTTAATCGGGGCAGCAGGACGGAAGACGGAGATATGTTAAGTTCAAAGGATTATTCTGATATCTGCGATTTCTTGTATTACATCGGCAGCAAGGATGTGGAAGTCGTAACGGATTATGATACATCAACCGTGTCCGAATCGCGAAGAATAAAATACTCGGACTGGGAATATCTGCTTAAGGAAGTTTTTAATGAGCAAAACCCTCAGAAAGTGAAAGAAAAATTAAGAGACAAATTGTATGAAATGGACGTTTATTACAATCCGAACGACGACTGTGTTTACATGGAGGCCGGATTTATCGGATACGGATACGAACACGCATTTGTAAGCAATGTCGAAAAGGAAGGCGACAGATACATACTTACGTTTGACAATTACAGCGATTTTTCGGAAGAACCAAAACCTTACGAAGTAAAAAAAGTCACGATAGAAAAGGCTGACAACAAATACGGATACCGCCTTGTGAGCGTGGATTAGCATCTTTGTTAAAGGAGGGTAAAAATGGGTTACAATTTTTTTAACATTCAGCCGGCAAAACCGTCTTTTGAAGAAAAGCTGAGAGGTTTTACCGCCTTCTTGGGAAGAGCGATCGGAAAGGGAGAAAAGATTCCTTTTGCCGATAACGACGTGACATATATTCTCAAACTTCAAAACGACAGAATCGCCGAAAAAGGCTATGAACTTGAATACGAAGTGGATACGAGAAACAAAGGACAGAATAATTTCGTAGCCGGCAGCCACTGGATGGATTCGCATTATTCGAGTATGGTATGTTTCAGATTCTGCGATGTCAAACGTGTTGTCAGAAAAGGCGGCAGGAAGCTTTTCAGGGATAAAAGAAAAAGCGTTCTCTACGGAATCGTAACCGACGTTCTTTCGAATTCGCATCCCGAAAACGATTCTTTTTGCTGTCCCAACTGCGGTGCGGTAACCACCATAGCCGAGTTGCAGGAGGGCTGCCCTTACTGTTCTACAATGTATAAAATGGACGATCTTTTCCCGAGAATCACGGATTATTATTTTCTCGACGACGGCGGATTGGACAAGGACGGTTTCAAAAAAGGATTCTTTTCCTTTATGGGTTTATGGATGATCATATTTTTGGCCATAACCTGTATTGTCAACCCGGAAGCGTTCAAAAATATCTTTACACTGATAGGTTTAATCTTTGGATTAATTTTTGGAAGCGCGGTTTTGGGATACTTTACATTCTCGATTTTCCTTCTTTTCAGAACCATAGTTATGGCGGTTCTTTCCGCGGGCAAAATGGGTACGGCCGGCTCGAGAATGAGATTTGAAGCCAGAATGAAAAAAGTCTCTCCCGAATTTTCGTTTGAATATTTTACGAGCAAGGCCATTTCGCTTATTAAGACGGCCGTTTATTCAAAGGATGAGGGTGAGCTGCTCTTTTACAAGGGAGAACCCCTTCCAAGCAGCATGAAACACATTATCGACTTAAACTACGGCGGTGCGCTCGGCCTTAACCGTTTCAAGGAAAAGGACGGAATCGTTACCGTAGAGACAAGGGCGTTCTTTGATGTTTTGTATGCCAAAGACAAAAGGGTTCGCTTTAAACACCAGATCTTTTACGCAAAATTCCAAAGAAGGATCGATATTCCGGTCGATTTCAATTTCTCGATGACGCGAATCTGTTGTCCGACCTGCGGCAGCAGTTTTGATGCCACAAAGAACAAATTCTGTCCGAGCTGCGGTCACGAATACGAAATAATCTCAAACGACTGGGTACTTGTCGAGCTTAGAACGGAATAATTTTACCCATTTTTTTGCCGGTTTCGTTCGTGTATTAAACATAAAACGAAAAAAGAGGTGAAATTATGAAAAACAAAACGGACAGAGCGCGTGCTTTGACTATGACGGCGTGCAATACACCGAATTTAAATTTGATTAAAGGGATGTAATTGATGAATTTAATCGCAATTGCCAACGAAACATTAAAAATATGCGAACAGGGGAAATACGATACCGGTTCGGTAAGCGTTATCTTTCCCGAAGGAAATTACGAAGAGGCGGAAGTTATCACTCCAGCCATGGGAGCGGAGCTGCTTCAAACCGAATTGCCCGTGCCCGAGAACGCGAAAATGTGCAAAATCATCGTGAAAAACTCCGACACGTATTCCGCTGCGGCAAATTACGAAAACGCGCTGGCAATGAATTTTGCGAATGCACACAATCCCGGCGGCGGATTCAGGCTCGGTGCGACGGCGCAGGAAGAGGCGCTTTGCAGATGCAGCACCCTGTATGCCTCCATAACGTCTCAAAAGGCCTCTGAAATGTACAAATACAACAATACCCATATAAGCAGCGTCGAATCGGATTACATGCTTATTTCGCCCGATGTGCTCGTTTTCAGGGACGAGAATTTAAACCTTCTCGAAAAGCCCTTCAAAACGGCGGTCGTTACGGCACCCGCTCCCAACAGATTCGGTGCGGCCGTTGCGGCTTCGAATGCGAAAATAAAAGAAACCTTCGAAAGAAGAATAAAAATCATCCTTAAAGCCGCCGCAAAGCGCGGATACCGTAATCTCGTGCTCGGAGCGTGGGGCTGCGGCGCATTCGGAAACAATCCCGTACATGTGGCGGAATATTTTAAGGAAGCGATTGTCGATGAAAATCTCGGCGTTTTCTTTGATGAGATATGTTTTGCGATTTACGGAAGGGAAGACGGCAGAAATATAACCGCATTCAGAAGTGTTTTTGGAAACGTGAATTGATTCGTACTGGAATTAAATTCACGTTTTTGTTATAATACACGATATGTTTTATCAAGAATGAAAGGAAATATAGGAATTGAAAAAATACGGTTTTTTAATAACAACGATTCTTTTGACTGCGTTCTTAAGCGCATGTTTTAAACCGGATATCGCCCCTGTGGCAAACAATCTTGAACCGGACCCCATAAAGAGCGAAGAGGGAGAGGGAGAGCAGAATGTATCCATGGAAAATCCCTGGAGCGATACGACAATGGAAAATATCGAGAATAAACTCGGTATAACCGTAATCCTTCCCGAGGGCGCGGATAATGTCTCTGCCCGCACGCTTTCAGCACAGGATCTGTATGAAATTATATTTGATTATTACGGTATGAAATTTAATTACCGTTTAAAGAGAACGGACTCTCTCGAAGATATTTCGGGACTCTATTACGACTGGACGGTTTCTCTCGAAGAGAAATTAAGAGGTCATGATGCGGTTTCTTACAGATCGATAAGCGATAACGAAACGGTGGATTTGGTCATCTGGTACGACGAAAACGACCTTGTTTCGCATTCTCTTTCGGTATCCGCACAGGATCTTGACGGCTTTGATTTGTCGGCCGTAGCAATGATGATGATGCCCGTAGCCGGCGGAGAGGGCAATTACGGTGCAATGTATGCTCCCGTACTTGACGAAAACAGGGATTACATTTTAAACGGATTTGATGAAAACAAGGATTACAGCTATGTTTCTTCGGGCGTTATGGAAAGAGTCAATTACGGCGAAACCGACGAACTTCTCGAGAGCATAGGATATATGATTAAGGATATTACGGGAGACGGAGTTCCCGAGCTCTTAATCGGAGAAAACGATACGATTTATTCCGAGGACGGCGAGAGCCATATTTATTCGGTTTATACCATAAGTAACGGGACGCCCGTATGCGTTTTGGAAGGATGGGCAAGGAATTCGTATTTTTATCTCGGAGGCTGCGATTTCAGCTATCTCGGCTCCGGCGGAGCAATGTATACGTTTTTCGGCGAAGGAAGTCTGACATTTGACGGTACGGAATTTTATTGGAAAGATTATTATTTCTCATCGAATATCGACGGCGGAGACGAAATGTTCTTCTTCCGCAATACCTCCGGATCTTTCGACGTGGATAAGTCCGAACAACTCGATATCGAGGCAAGTGAATTCTGGGATATGCTCGATGATTACAAATACGAATTGATAACCTGGACACCTTTTAAGGATTAAAGAAAAAGATAATTTAAAAACAGATGAGTAAAAGATAAGAGACGATGCATTGCACCGTCTCTTATTTTCTACTGAATATAATTCTTCGCCTGTCGGTCGAACATTTCGCGGTATCTTCCGTTTAATTGCATCAGTTCTTCGTGAGTGCCTTCCTCGATGATTGAGCCGTGCTCGAAGAGATAAATTCTATCCGCCATTCTAGTGGTCGAAAGACGGTGCGAAATGAAGATTACCGTATCGTTTTTGGCGTGGCCGATAAGATTCTTGTTAAGCTTGTATTCCGAAACCGGGTCGAGCGCGGAAGAGGGTTCGTCAAGGATTGAAATCGCTCTGTCCTCATCGTTTAAGAATACTCTCGATATCGCAATCTTTTGGCTCTCGCCGCCCGATAAATTGACGCCCTCATCGCTGAATTCCCTTGTAAGGTCGGTAAATATTCCGTTTGGAAGCCTGTCGAGTTTTTTGGAAAAATCAGCCTTCTTAAGAGCTTCGATAACGTCTTTTTCGTCCTCTTTTGCGAAACCTCGAAGGAGAACGTTTTCCGCAAGCGTAGCCGCATAAATATTGTAATCCTGGAATACCGCGCTTATTTTTTTGCGGTATTCTTTTGTATTGTATTCCCTGATGTCGTGACCGTCGTATTTAATGCTTCCGTCAGTCACGTCGTAAAGGCGCATGAGAAGCTTTACGAAAGTCGTTTTGCCCGCGCCGTTTTCGCCTACGATTGCAATCTTTTCGCCGGGTTTAATCTCTATCGAAATATCTTTTAAAGTGTCCTTATCCGTATTCGGATAGCGGAATGAAACATTTGAAAGAACAAGAGCCCCTGCTTCTTTTGAAGGCGTGATGCCGTCTGCGACTTCAATTGCGGGTTCGTAATCAAGGAGTTTTCTGAATTTTTCCGCATACTGTCCGATAATCTGAAAATCCACGAGACAGTAATTGATTTCGTTAAGATTTCCTCTTACGTAATTGGCCGCGTTGTTTGCGGATGCCACTTCGCCGAGTGCGATTTTGTGAAGCACGAGCGCGAGGTATCCGAGATACGCCGGAACGGCAAAGAATGAGAGCACGGTGAATACGGTTATCCAGTTTAAAAGGGATATCCATGTAAGGAGGGGCGTGTATTTTTTGCCTGCGGCGGACGCTTCGTCGAGCGCCTCGTCAAACTGAAGTCTTAAGGGTTCTTTTACATTGGTCAGCTTGCATTCTTTTGCATATTCGGGCTGATAGAAAACCCTCTTTGAATAATCGGCTTTTCTTAAATGCTTTCTGTATTCGAGCCACCATGTGTATTCGATTTCTTCCATCTTGAAACGTGTTACGAGATTGACGATAAATCCGACAATCGGGAACAGGGCAAGAAAAGGATTAATCGTGATTATCAAAGCCGCCGCTACAAGAAGCGCGATGGCTCCGCCGAAGATCTTACTCGAAATGATAACCGCGTCTTCGATCATTTCGTCCGCATTGTTTGCGACGAAAACATACGTGTCGTAATATTCGGGATTATCGTAATAGATAAGGTCCATCTTACTGTTCTTTTCTATAAGATCCCTTTGAATCTTTCCTTCGAGTTTGATGACCTTTGCCTTTGCCCATTCCTCCAAAAGCTGACTGATCCATTCGATGCAGACAACGAGTGCAAGGGATATCAAAAGGATGAAAAGGATGTCTTTAAACGATGTGTCTCCGATGAGTCCGTCGATAATCATCTTTAAGATGAACGTACCGTTAAGAGCCATTGCGCTCTTTAAAATCATGTTCATTATGAAAATTTTAACGATGAGCGGTCTGTCGTATTTTGCAGCATATTTAATCATAAATGCCGTGTTGCCGATCAGTCGTTTTATTGAGATTTTGTCTTTTTTCTTTTCCTTAGCCATAAAACGCCTCAGCTCCTTTCAGCATTTCTTCGGGCAGACTCTCCTGGTAATTCTCGGCCTGAAGCGTAAACATTTCATGATAAAAACGCTTATTCGCGATAAGCTCTTCATGCGTTCCGCGCTCCACGACTTCGCCGTCTTTCATAAGATAAATCGTATCTGCCATTCTTGCGGACGAGAGCCTGTGGGAAATAAATATCACGCCGCGGCCCTCGGACAGCTTCATCATATTGTTGTACATATTGTATTCGGCCAAAGGATCGAGAGCGGATGAGGGCTCATCGAGAATGACCATATCGGGCGCTGCGGCAAACACTCTCGCAATCGCAATCTTTTGCGCCTGACCGCCCGAAGGAACGAATCCGTTCTCGTCAAATTCGCGGCTTACCACGGTATCGAGTCCGCTTACAAGGCCCTTGTGACTGATTTCAAACTGAGCGTTTATCAATGCTTTTTCGGCCTTTTTGTAATCTTCTTCGCATGTGGGTCTTCTCATTAAAACATTTTCCACAAGGGGCATTGCGAAGACCTGAAGATCCTGGAATACCGTACCGAATCTTTCCCTGTACGAATTGAGGTCTATTTCGTTTAAATCAAAACCGTTAACGAGTATCTTTCCGGAGGTAGGCACGTAAAGCCCCATAAGAAGCTTTATAAGCGTTGTTTTGCCTGCACCGTTATATCCGACGATTGCAATTTTCTCGCCCTTGTTCCATACGAAACTGACGTTTTTGACGGTCTCTTTTTCGGCGCCGGGATATATGAAAGATACATTTTGAAGTTCGATGTTTTTGATTTCTCCGACATCGGGTTTGCCCGTATCTTTTTCAACGCTTCTTAATAAGAATTCTTCAAGGTTTTTGAAAAGCTTTGATTCGTTGCTTAAGAAAATTCTGTTTTCTACTGCCTGCTTTAACTGGTTGGTCGAAAACGACATTGCGGTAATCATCGCAACGTAGCTTGACACATCCGATACATTACCGAGCTTAACCTTAAACACAACGTAAAGATATGCGACGATGCCCGCAAGTATCGAATAACTGCTCTTCATAAGGAATGAATAAAAAGCGGATTTCATTCTGTATTTATAAGAAATCTTTTCCATGTTATCCACTGCTTCAATCTGCTTGTCGAGCATTATGGAATTGATGTCAAAAAGCCTTACTTCGGCCGCATATTTCTTTTCGTAATAAACTCTTTTGACGTAGTCCGCGATTCTTTTATCCCTTGTGATGTCGTTCTCTCTGTCGTAATTGCATTTGCCGTTTTTGTTGCCGAAATAAAGGCTGACAATCATCGGAACGATCATAAATACGAGGAATACGGGATCGACCGTAACGACGATGACAAGCGAGGCGATCGTCGAAACCACATTACCTGCGTAAACGCCGGTTTTGATTGCAAGATCGATTGCTGAATTGACGCATCGATCCAGGGCTCTCGTATATTTGTCATAAAAGTCCGGGGATTCGAAATCCTTAAGCTCCAGCGAATCCGACAGGTCCATGACCTTATGGAATATGTATCTGTAGACTTCGGGCGTTTTGACTTTTCTGTATGCCTCGTACCAGCCGCATGTGAAATGAACGCAAACGTGAAGCAGACATGCGACAACGAGAAACGTGATTAAACTTTTATATGAAATATTCCTCTCGATACAGTTGAAAATATACTTTGTCAGATATACGAAAAAGAACACATAGAATATCTGTTCAATCGAGTTTTTGAATATTGAAAAAACAAGGAGCAGTTTGTCCGCTGTCCACACCTGTTTAAGAGCAAATTTTAATTGTTTGAAAGAGTGGTTTTTGATGGTCTCTTCCTCCGGGTTCGACTTTTTTCTGTCCATTTTAGCATACAGATATTGTATGTTCAATCGAAAAATTACCGAAAAATCAATATTTGTGGTATTATTTATATGTCGGACAGATGAATTATATCTTCGGTATAAAAACGGCGGCTGCTTTTTTACTCTTCATACGAAAATGCGGCTTTTCCGATGAAAAAATACGGATGCAAACACGAAAAGCGATTCTTTCCGGTAAATATAAAAATGAAAGCCGCGAATCGGTTTTAATAAAGAGTGTCTGCATCTGAAAACAGAAAAGAGAGTATGTATGAAAATAAGACCTTTTGACATAGAAAGGGATTTTGATGCGATTAAAAACTGGATTTCGGATGAGAGAACGCATGTGCTCTGGAATGCGAATCATTTGTATTTTCCGCTTCAAAAAGACGATTTTAAAACCTTAATGAGAGAGATTGACGAAAAATTTCACGATGCGCCCTATGCGGCTGTATCAGATGAAGGAGAAATCGTCGGATTCTTTTGCTATTCTTTTAATATAGAAACCAAAGAAGGCATGTTAAAATTCGTTGTTGTTGACGGCAGCAAACGCGGCATGGGTATCGGCAGGGAAATGATTAAGAGCGCGGTTGATATGGCATTTGAAAACAAAGAAGCCGAGGCCGTGCAGTTAAATGTATTCTCCGTTAACGAACATGCGAAAAGATGCTATGAGAGCGCGGGTTTTGTCGAAAGAGGCACAACGCCCGATGCGTTTAAATATAAGGACGAATCATGGTGCAGATGCAACATGGCGGTCAAAAGAGAAAATTGGGTAAAAGCGTAAATGGATTTTTCAACCGGCAATTTTAAGATAACAGAAGATCTGAATCTCCCGGAACTTGATGCCTACAGACAGCGAAACGAAGTCGCTCTTTTAAGAATAAACGAACCGAATCCGGGCGTATTCGTATGCGAAAGCCCAAAGGTTATAAAAAGGGCGCTTGACGCCGGATACGAAGCGGTTTCAATGCTTACGGCCAAAGATTTATCCGACGAAGAGACCTTGGAAATATTTGAAAAAAGCGGCGGCTGTCCGATTTTTGTTGCCGACGATTCTATATTAAGAGAGCTGGCGGGTTATGCGTTAACGGAAGGCGTGCTGGCTGTAATGAAGCGAAAACCTCTTTTATCCGCGGATGAAATTTTAAGGGGCAAAAGCCTTATTGCGGTTTTGGAAAATGTCCAAAACCCCACCAATATAGGTTCGATTTTTCGCTCCGCGGCAGCGATGGGAGTCGAAGCGATAATTATCACTTCCGATTCGTCTGATCCCTTATATAAAAGAGCCGGGCGCGTCAGCATGGGTACGGTATTTCAGATACCGTGGACCAAAATCGATAAGGATGAAGATTATTTGAAAATCCTTTCGGACAACGGCTTTGCAACCGTTGCGATGGCACTTTCCGATGATTCGATCGGTATTGACGATCCTCGGATCAAAGAAGAAAAGAAGCTTGCGATTATCCTTGGAAACGAAGGATACGGCCTTAAGGAAGATACAATAAAAAGAAGCAAATTCGTTGCCAAAATCCCGATGAATCCCGTGGTGGATTCGTTAAATGTCGCGGCGGCGAGCGCGGTAATGTTTTGGGAGCTGAAACGTAAGTAAAATATAAGAAAATAAGTAAATAAAAAATAAAAAATTAAGAGAATAAGAAAATAAGAAAATAAGAAAATAAGAAAATAAGAAAATAAGAAAATAAGAAAATAAGAAAATAAGAAAATAAGAAAATAAGAAAATAAGAAATATCATTAAATACTTTTATGATTATATAAAAAAAGGAAACATGAATTTTATAAATTTAAATCTTTTTATTTGAAAGTGAGGAAGGGAAAATGAAATGTCAAAAATGCGGAGTTGAATTACTTGGTTCGGAAGAAAGATTTTGCTACGATTGCATGCAAAAGAAGATTAAGACCATGAAGAAGGTCGGCACAATCGGCGCGATAGTTCTTGCCGGAATAGGTATTTTATACGGTGTATCTCCCATCGATTTCATACCTGACCTGATTCCCGGAGGCATCGGTCTTATTGACGATCTGGTAGTCGGAGCGTTAAGCGGTCTCGGTACTCTCGGTGCAATCGGAATCGCTGTTTTTAACGTGATGAAAGAGAAGAGAATCTCTCCCGAAGGACAGTCCGAGGGAGCACAAAATTACAGCGAAGAAGAGTAAAAAAACAGCCTGTAAATACAAAAAATACGAATTTTGGCATCTTGGGAATGTGTTTTGTACCGCTTGGTAGTCAAGGTATTGCGAGGCGCATTCATGCCGTTTATGATGTACCCATAACAAGCAAACAGTTAACAAAACAGGAGGTTTAACTATGGATGCATTATCATTAAAAGACGGTATCAAAATTCTCAACAATCTTAAAGAAGAACAGCGCGAAGCACAAAAATGCGGATTGCCTTTCATGATGGCTTCGGTGGTTTTGTGGACAATCATTCTTGTATCGCAGTTCCTCAATGTTGATCAGGTAACCAAAAACACAATCACATTCTCGTGCTCGGCAGGCGTGATGCCCCTGTCACTGATCTTCGGAAAACTGATCGGTGCTCATTTCTTAAAGAAAACGAGCAACCCGATAAAGAGCCTCGGATTTCTCTGCACGATGAACCAAAACCTTTATATGCTCGCAGTACTTTGGGCATATAATCAGAAACCCGTGGGAATGCTTATGGTTTACGCCGTAGTATTCGCCGCACACCTTTTACCCTTCAGCTGGGTATATAACTGCAAGCCCTATATGGTCTTTTCAATCATCGAAACAATCGGCTCGTTCGCAGCGGGAATTATCTTCGGCAACGCAGCAATCGCATTGTTCATAGTTGTTTGTCAGATTTTACTTAACGTTTTTATTTTTGCAAATATGAGAAAGGATAAACAAAGAGTTGAAGATTGATATTTTAAAGGATCAAAATGAAGAAAAAATATACGTTGAAATTCACTGCAAGGATGTTACGGACGAAGTATTCAGACTTGAAAGACATTTAAAAAGATTCAATTCGTTCATTCCGGCAAGTGACAACGGTGAAATAGTCAATGTTGATTTAAACGACATTCTTTATATAGAATCGGTCGATAAAAAGACATTTATATATACAGATAACAGGGTTTTGCTGACGGAAAAAAGGCTTTATGAATTTGAAGAAACTTTGGATGAAAAAGACTTCTTCAGGTGCTCGAAATCCACGATCATTAACATCAACAAAGTTAACAAACTTAAACCCGAAATTACCAGAAATATTCTTGCAACACTGTCAAACGGGGAAGTTGTCGTGGTTTCCAGGCGTTATGCAATTGAACTAAAGAAATTATTGAACTTGTAAAAATTTAATCCCAATTTAATTATTTTGAAAAATTAAATCCGGATTTACTGAATTTGTTATTGACTTGTAAAGGAGATTACTGATATGAAACAAATGATTATAAATTTCAGAAACGCATTGGCATTTATTTACGCATGGCTCGTGCTTTGCACGGTTCTTGCATCATCTGTCTTCGGAGTAAAGGAACTTTCCGTATCTTTCCTGCTTAAACTTTTCGCCCTTTGCGCGGTTGGTGTGTTCTGCTTTGTAGGATGCTTCCTCAATCCGAAGATGCAAAAGAAAGGTTTCATCTTTTCGCTTACAATCTTTTTCGTCCTGATTGTTCCCATTGAAATCCTTATGTTCTATCTCATGGGTATTTTCGTCGGAGGAGGAAGCATTCTTATGTGGGTTCTTTTCGCTGCAGCAGTTGTCATTTCCTACATCGCATCGATCGTAATCGACAATTTGATTATGAAAAAACGCGGAAATGTTTACACCGAAAAGCTTAACGAGTACAAAAACTCAAACGGTAATGTTTAAAAATTAATTTCAACGTGGAAACTGTTTGTTCCGGTCGGATCAAGGTTAGTTATTCTGACACCGATCTTGTTACCGTTGTATTTATATAAAATTACGGTATCTTCGGGCTCGATACTTTTAACACGGTACTTCAAATCTTCGAGACTGCATCCGAGTATTTCCTCAATGGCATCTCTGTATTTGCCTTCGGGAAGGTCTTCGAGATTGGCGGGAATGGAACTGCTTTCGGGCAGATCGCCAACCACATCGGGATCGAGAGCCGCTATGTTCATTGCAGACTGAATATCACTGCAAAGCTGCAAATCCTGAGCGAGATTTGATTCCGAAGCGTATTTTACAACCTGAGGTGCCATAACGCCGGCTCCGATGATACCGAAAAAGACAACAATTGCACTGATAACGCCGATTATTGTAAGGATTACTGAAATAATCAGACCTGCAACAGCAAAACCCTTGCGTTTTCCGTCTTTTCTAATCAACGCAATAATGCTTAATATAAAACCTACGGGTGCTGCGAGAAAAGCGGCTATAAAGCCGATAATGCTCAAGGCACCCGGTCCTGCTTTTACTTCTTTTACTTCTTTTACTTCGTTTTCGGAATTTGTGTTCATGTGAATTCTCCTTTCCGTTATTTCCGTTACAAACCTGCGATTACATCATAAATTTTTATTGAGAAAATGTAAAGACCCGATTGCCGTCGGGATTTTTTATTGTTTGCCGATTTATCGCCGAAAAGATATAATGATTTTGGGTTGGTTTTAACCCGAGGTGTAAGGAAGCGGGAGTTTTATAATGAAAAAGAAAAGTATTTGTTTTTTGACGGGGGTAATAATTCTTATGAGTCTGTTTGGATGCGGAAAACCTAAATATGTTCTGACATTTGAGAAAACGGGATTTGAGACTGAAAAAAAGAAATATGAAGAGGGCGAAAAAGTAACCGTTTATTACGACATGATTGCAACGGATACGGATTACAGCTTTTATACCGACAGCGAAGATGTTGTTTTAAAACAGGAATACGATAACAATCACGGATACGTGTTTACGTTCCAAATGCCCGCGCATGACGTGAAAATGGGCGTTTCATCGCGAAACAGCATGGTTTACGAGCCTGTAAATCCGGGCGAAATCACGGAAGGTGACGAAGGAGAAATTCCGAACGGCGCATGGAAATGCCTTGAATGCAATTATGATAAAAATACGGGCGGATTTTGTTCCAACTGCGGCTCAAAAAAACCGTAGACGTAAACATTTAAATGTTGATATGATAAAGGAAAGACAAAACGATTTTGCAACAGGGGGATACAATGCCTACTTACGATTCGATTTTTACGATAATATTGGTCTTTGAAATTTCGGTATTTTTTTGGGAAATGCTGATTTGGAATTTGAAGATTATATGCAAATGTATAATCATTCAAAAGGGTGAGGGCAAAGGATGGTGGAAAGGACTGGTTCCTTTTTACAACAGATTGGCTATATACAATCTGGCATTTAATCCCAAAAGCGCGGTTTTGATATTTATACTCGATTTGGCGGCATGGATGGGAGTATTCATCACAGGCTTATTCCTTCTCGGCTCGGACAATGCCATGGCGATGTTTCAAAAATCCATCGGTATGAGTGAGGAAATAAAGTCGGCTTCGCTTGCTTCCATGGGCCTTTTCTTTTACATAATGCTGCTTTTACGTACGCTCTTCAGGCTCTTTTCGACGGTTCTTCACCGGTTTTCGACTTATGCGTTGGCACAATCGTTCGGCCGGGGAAAAGTATTTTGCGTTTGGGCGATTTTCTTCCCCATGGTAATGAGCTGCATCGTTGCATTCGGAAGGTACGATTACACCGAAAACGTTGTCGAAGTGATAAGGGAATATTGACGTTTTCCGTCAGTATTTCAGGTGGTATATAAGATATTTGAGGAATTTCTTTTTTCGAAGTTCGGAAAGGAAAATCTTTCGCGTAAGCAAAGCGGCATCGCATGCATTTGCGATTTTCCCGCTGTCTTTGCATTCCGCATAAAGATATTCTTCCAGAATGTTCATAAAAGACAGCCTGTCGGCTTCGTAATCCTTTTTAAGTCTTAACTGATACTCGGCTATTGTCTCGCTTTCGTTAATCGGGTGTCCCAGTATTTTCAGAATGGCAAATATCTGTTTGCAAAGAATTACAAAACGTTTATCGCCGTCAAGTTTTTTGAAGCGATACAAAGATACGGTTTTAAAACCGGCGAAGATAAGCATGATTATCGCGATTCCGAATATCGGAGGAATGATAAACATATACCATTTAAGGTCGATTGCTTCTTTTTCTTCATCGGTTCCGGTTTTGATATTTTTTTCAAAGGAGTTCGTTTGGGACTCCTCTTTTTGATATTTGCTTAAGTCGGGAAGCGTTTTCGTCAAGGAAGGATTCCAGTATGCGCCGCCTCCGAATCCGGGCGTGGGGTCGAAAACCACCCATCCCGCACCGTCAAAATAAACCTCAGCCCAGGCGTGCGCCATGGATGAGTTGATATACATGGAGGATTTTGAGGAAGTCTTGGCGTTGTAGCCCTGAACATACCGCGCCGGAATTCCTTCGTGCCTTGCAAGAAGAACGAAGGCCGTGGCAGAGAAACTGCAGTAACCTTTTTGCTCCTTTAGGATAAAATAATCGAGAAATTCTTTTTCGCTTTGGATATTCTCAGGTATTTCTCCGGGATTTGTGTCGTAATCGAAAGTTTTTAAAAGGCTTTGGATACGAACCAGTTTGTCGTAATCCGTCTCGCAGTCTTTTAAGAGGTCGTTCATCAAAGCTTCCGTTTCGTCTGAAAGCTCCACGTCTTTGCAGTATGTTTCGTATATCTTTTCCCTGTTTGCAAGGAAAACTTCATAGGAATATGCGGGATTGTCCGAAACGACAAGTTTTCTTCGCGCCGAATTGAACGCGGATTTTGAAGGCAGTTTGCTTTCTTTTACGAACCGCTCGAATTCGTCGCTGTTCGTGTTCATAACAAGATGGGCTATCGAATATTCGGTCTTGTAACTGAATTTTTTGGGCCACATGATGTCCGATGCCTCGAAGATGACTTCTTCGTTTTCTATGGGCAAATGCGAGCGTCTTACGGCGGTTTTGGCGGGCGAGAAAATATAGGACGTGTTCATCCTTATGTATTTGACATAAAGATCGTTCCACATCATGTATTTTTCCGGCTCGTCGGTATATTCCTGAAGCGATGCGATCGTGCCGAGCGTATCAAGCATCGAATCGGGCTCGGTGCCGGTGTCGTTATCCACCCATTCTCTTCCGGTAAAATCGGAAAAATTCTTTCCGGCAAGTTTTAGTTCGCTCGTCTCCGGCGGAATATTCAGAATAAGCAGCGCGACATCGCGGTTTTCTTTTACTTTTCCGTTTAGGGACGAGCCTTCTTCCGAAAAGCCCATGAACGAATCGGCATAATCTTTTTCCTTTTTTATCGAAGCCATGATACGAATGTCGTTTACCGTATTGTTTACAAAAGAATACGCTTTTTTTACGCCCCTCCAGTCGTAGCGTTTGTCCGAAGAAGGCGCAATCAAAACGATTGCCGCGATTAAAACGATAAAGGGCGAAATGTAAACGATATGTGCTTTAAGATCCGTGTTGCCCTCTTTTTTCCATGATTTCTGAAGCTCGAGCGCGATTGTCAAAAGCATGATTAAAAACGCCGACACAACGAAAATTTTGTCAACGCCGTATTTTAGGAATACCGACAGAACAAGAAAAACAAGCGCTGCGACGGATACGACGATTCGTGCGCCGCGAATGTATGCGATGAGTTCTCCTGCTGCAAAGCCCGCTAAGGCAAACAAAAGCATGAAGAGATAATTTTTGTTTTCGACAATCCTGCTTAAGAAAAATTCGTAGCGGGAGAGTATTATCAAAAGAATGACGACGGATGATGCGATGCCGAGCGTTACGATTTTTCCGCTTATTCCGCCGTTTTTGTATACGATTAAAAGGAGTGCGGGTATAAGCTGCAATACCAAAAGCAAGAGCGTCACTTCGCCAAAGCCCGCGGGAGAGGCAAAAATTCCAAGGAGAGCGAGGGCGGACGGTATTACAAAGAGCAGTTCATAAAAGAAAGCGATCATCAGAGCACCTCCTTTATTCTGTCTTCGTAACCGACGCGCTTGTAAACAGCGTTTTTGTCAAAGTCCGTATTTTCTTTGCTCTCTGCCTCGTCGCATACGTGATATATGACGACGGCGATTCCGTTTTTGTTCAATTCTTTGGCGAATAAGAGCGTTTCTTCGCTTAATTTCTGAACCACCATAAAAGCGGTGCTGCATGAAGAAAACGATGCTCTCTCAATCGTGGAAAAAAGTTTGGCGGACGTATTGGAAGCGCCGAAGGTAAAATCCGACATTGCTTCGTAAAAATTTTCAAAAGAAACGATGCCCTGAAGAAGGTATTTCTTTGGCATGTTTTCGTATGTGTGAACCGAAACGCTCATTCCTTTGTCCAGACAATAATGGGCGAGCGCAATCGTAATCTCGAGGACTTTGTTTTCGCCCGGAAGATATTCGAAAGCATTCGAAGAATAGCGGCAGGAGTCCGTAATGATGGCAACTCCCGATGTCTCTTCGCCCGTTTTGATTCGAACCTGCGGTTTTCCCGTGTGCGCGCTTACCTTCCAGTTGATGTTTTTGATATCGTCTCCGATTACGTATTCTCTGACCGGAATATCGGGGTTGCTCGGGTTGAAAGGAGCGTCCCTTAAGACGAATGTACTGTCCGTCGAGAGCGAATCGAGTATTACAAGGCGCGGCTTTACTATGGCGCGAAGCGTTTCCCTGTTTTTGAAATTAATGGAAAAAAGACGAAGATAATCCTGGATTATGACATTTTTGATGCCGATTTCGTATTCTCCGCGGTATTTGCACAAAACGGTCGTCTGTTTTTTTACGCCCGCGCCCGGAGAAAGTTCGTATTCGGGATTGCTCTCAAGTTCGCCGATGTTCGAAAAATCGGAAAAGAATTCGACTTTTATTCCCGAAAAAGAATAGAAATCTTCGTTTTGAAGCGTGAAATAAAAATCGGTCGGAGTATCGACCACGATGTTTTTGGCGCCGACTTCCTGATAGATGCGGTAGCGGTAATAAACCAGTACCGTATAGGCTGCGGAAATCAGAGGGACGGACAGCATGAAAAAGAAGAACCCGTAAGTTACGGGTCCCCCGTAAAAAGATATTGCCGCTACTGAGAGTATAAACAGTATCAGTACTGTCAGTCTGTTCCTTAACATTTTACACCATCGGAACCTTTGCCTTGACTATGATTGCTTTAAGTAATTTATCAATGTCTTCTTTGGCGATCTTCGCCTCGTACGTGAGAGAAATTCTGTGATGAAGAGTGTTGATTGCAACGGCCTTGATATCGTCGGGCTTGACGAAATCGCGGTCGTGTATGAAAGCTTTTGCCTGCGCCGCGCGAAGAAGATGAAGCATTGCACGGGGCGATGCGCCCATTACGAAACTGCTTTCTTTTCTGGTCATTGCGATAATATCGTCCGCATAGGCAATCACATCGCCAACGACTTTGACTTTTTCGACTTCTTTTTTAAGCGCCGTTATTTCATCGGCATTCATCACAACTTCAACCGAAGCGTCCGAGTCGCCTGAGAGGAAATTCTTGGCCATTTCGATTTCGCTCTCGGGTTTGGGATAACCGACGGAGAGTTTCATCATAAATCTGTCCGTCTGTGCTTCGGGCAGAGGGTAAGTGCCGACAAATTCGATCGGATTCTGGGTTGCGATTACCATAAAGGGCTCCGGCAGTTTTATTCTGTCTTTATCGATTGTCACGAAGCCCTCCGCCATTGCTTCAAGAAGCGCGGACTGGGTCTTTGGGGAAGTACGGTTTATTTCGTCTGCCAAAACGAGCTGGTGCATCACGCCGCCTTCCCTCAATTCGAATTCTCCTGTTTTCATATTCAGAATCTGCACGCCCGTTACGTCCGAAGGAAGCGTGTCTGGTGTGAACTGGATACGTCCGAAATCAAGATTTGTGGCCTTTGCGATTGTTTTTGCAAGGGTGGTTTTGCCGACGCCCGGAACGTCTTCAAGAAGGACGTGACCGCCGGACAAAAGGCATATGATTACGTTTTCGGTAACGTCTTCGTGACCGATAAAACGCTTGTTTACGGCATCAAAAAGTTTTTTGGTCGATTCTCTCATTCCAGCCTCCGTCGATTGTTTTTTGTGGAAAATAATTTAAATAATATTATACATTAAACCCACCTTTCACGAAAGATACAAAGAGGTCAAAGATTCCTTTACTTATTGTACGTTAGGAAATAAAATATATATGTTCGGTTTGAACCGACAATCAAATTTTGGATGGGATAATCGATTTACAATGCTCGGAGACGCAATCGGAAAAGATTTAAATACATTTGTGCCGGATTATGTGATTTTTGACCTTGAGACCACGGGAATGAACCCCCTGCTCGGCGACAGAATAGTTGAAATATCCGCGATAAAGGTCATCGACCATAAGGTTGTCGAAGAATTTTCAACCCTCGTCAATCCCGGCAGAAACATACCTGACAGAGTTATCGCGGTACACGGAATCACAAACGAAATGGTGGAGGATGCGCCGAACGGCAGGGAAGCGCTCTCGGCTTTCCTGGATTTTGTCGGAGACAGCATTCTTGTCGGACACAATATCAAATATTTCGATTTGAATTTCCTAAAGGTCGAATGCAGCCTCTTTTTCGATCAAAAGGTTCCGACAAACGATTATGTGGATACGCTTATTCTCGCGAAGCACTGCATGCCCGAGATGGCACACCGCAATTTAACGGGCCTTGCAACGCATTTCGGATTATCCGACGAGGGAGCGCACAGAGCCCTTGCGGACTGTCGCATGAACCAGAAAGTCTACGAATGCCTCAAGGAGGAAACCGAAAAGTACGACAGCGGGCAAAAAACGGTTCCGAAGTGCGAAAAATGCGGCAAAAAAATGGTCATAAGAAAAGGAAAATACGGAGAATTCTGGGGATGCAGCGGATATCCCTCCTGCAAAAACACAATTAATATTTTATAAAATACCTCTTTACAAAAACGAACAAATGTTCTATTATTACAGATACAAAAAAGAGGTATTTTTTTATGCAACCGATTAAAGCAGACGTGATCTGCCTGCATACCAAAGAGGGAAAGGTGGAACCCTTAAGGATCAGAATATCCGATGAGGACGGGCAGAATCAGGCTTATTCCATAAAAGAATATAGAGACATGTCCCACCAGGGCGCCAGAACCATGCCCGACGGCCTTATCGTAACCAACAACACGCTTAATTTCGAATGCAAGATTAACGTGTTCGGCAGGGAAAAGACCATCCGCCTTTACAGCAACCCGCCGTACCTTGAATGGAAGATGACGCACTGAGCATAAAAAACCCCTTGGCTTTCACCAAGGGGTTTTGAAATTTAAATTTACTTCAATGCCGGACTCTTAGTTGTATTCAAGTCCGTATGCTGCATAGAGATCTTTGAATTTCGGCTGATTCTGAATTCTGATGTCTTTAATCATTCCGTCGCTTACATATAACGAATAATAAGGACCGTACTGTTCGGCCTGATATGAATAATATCCGCCGAGACCGCTGTCGGTGTCTTCATAAACAAATCCGAGAGATTCGAGAATCTTCTTTGCGGTATTGAGATCCTGATGATATTCTACTCCGCCGCAGATCTTGATGGTGATGGGAGCGTCATGATCCATGGGATAGAAATCATCCACGAAGCAGTTCTCCACTGCGGTAGCGTTCTTATCATAGTTTCTTACGTTTGTCGAGAATTTCCAGTTGCCCTTCTTTAACTCGATTCTTGTGAAACCTGTACCTTCGACAACTTCGTCACGGGCATTTTTAACTTCCCATCCGTTCTTGGTAAATTCGGAAACGGGGCAGGGGAATTTGTATAAAGCGCCTTCGATTTCGACAACAAAATCATCGGGATCGTCGGATAATTTGGTAGGTGCAACATAAGCGGCCGTAATTGCAGGGATTTCATCGCTTACTTCGCCTGCTACGAATCCTTCGGGTTCTTCGAAGTTTTCGACAGAAACACTGCTTATTTTGTTGTTGGTCATATCGAATACAATCTGGATTTCTTTGTATGTATCGTCGGTGAATTTTGTGTAACGGCTTACACCTGAGTAACCGTCAACATCGTGTTCGTACGAAGGTGTTCCGTATGCCGCAACAACTTCTTCGTAAGTTGAATCCCAGGTTATGTCGTTAGCCAGACAGATCTTTGAGTTTTCGGCATCGCGGTCCTGAATTTCAATTCGATTGATTACGCAGTCACGGGCAGCTCTTTCGTTGATATCCCAGTTCATAATCGCGGTGGAAATCTTGGTATCGCCTTTTTCGAAAGAGTAAAGACTGTAATATCCGGGTTTGATCAGTTCGTCAAGATCGGAATATTTGTCGGCTTTCCATCCGAGGGACATTAAATCCACCGTATACATGGGAACAACCATAATCTGATCGTCGATTGCGATCATAAAATCATAGATATCGTCACTTAATTCCGAAGGCATAACGTATCCTGATACGATAGGCGGTTCGGGATCGGGTTCGGGTTCGGGCTCGGGTTCGGGCTCGGGATCGGGAACGGGAACGGGATCGGGATCGGGAACTACCAATGTAACAGGCGGTTCGGGGTCGGGTTCGGGTTCGGGGTCGGGTTTTTTAAATCCGGGTAATGTACATCCCACAAGGGTAAGTATCATGCACGCAATAACAGATAATGATAATAATTTTTTCATGATCTATTCCTCCTTTTAGAGTCGATTTTAACACTTAAATGTTGAATTTACAACAAAAACTGTTTATCCGAAAAATCATATATATGCTATAATAAGAAAAGCAGCCGCACGGATTTAATCAAAAAAAGCGGCCGGAGTCTAAAATATATGAAAACAAAAAATCTTCTCGGAAGTTTTATATCTGTTCTTTTAATAATATTGGGGGCGCTGCTCGCGAGTTTTTCCGTTGCGTGCATTCTTCTCCCGAACGATGCCATAGATTACGGAACGGCGGGAATCGCCATTATCGTGAGCAAACTGACCGGATTTAACCTGTCGCTTTGCGTTCTTTTTATCTTTATACCCTTCGTTGTGGGCGGCTTTTTCGTCCTCGGCGTCAAATTCTCGATTAAGGCAATCATCGGCTCTCTTGCGTATACGCTCGGCCTTGCGTTTTTCGAAAAACTCTCATTTGAACTTAACACGGAACATTTTATCGCCGTTGCGTTCGGCGGCGCGCTGCTCGGAATCGGCCTTTCGCTTATTCTTAAAAGCGGCGGCTGCATAGACGGCTCCGAAATACTTGCCAACATCATACTTAAAAAAGTAACCGACAAAACCGGCAGAAACTACAGTATGATGCCTATTCTGGTGGGCTTTAATTTGTGCGTTTACACCGCGGTATTTTTGCTTATCGACAAAAACGCTTCGCTTTTAAGCCTCTTGGTATATATCGTTGCAACCGTAATCATCGACCGCTACACCGACCACTTCGAAGCCATCAAACAGGTTACCATTATCACAAAGGACGAGGAAGAACTGATAAATGCCATCCGCTTCGGCCTTAACAAGACCTGTACCATCATAGAATCAAAGGGTGCCATCGCAGGCGAAAACAAGACACTTTTCTGCTACGTCAACTACTTTGAACTGCAGAAACTGCGTGACATTATTCAAAAGAACAAAGGCACTTTCAGCACGGTCACCACGATTGACGAAATAATACGCTGAAAGTATAATATTTGTTGTGTGAAAGACGGAGTGAGGAGGCGGAAAAAGTGTTTATAAACAAATTAAACCAACTCTATAAACCCGCGAGAGTATTGTATTATCTGGAAGTTGAAGAGAACGTTGTTAAGAATCTCTACAAGGGTATGCTGCCCGATGAGATTTTAAAATATGCCAATTCGTTCGGTACGTACGATTATCCGGGCGTTTTTTTTGTTGAAGATTTGGGCAGGGAAGTCATAGGTATCGAATACAGAATCAACGATGACAGAATAGACTATCCCGCGGATTTAAAATCAATCGAACTCAAAGAAGGATTCTTTTATTCGATAGAAATAGACGACGAAATAGACATTACGAGGGAATCGATCGGCAAAATATTCGAAAAGATAAGTATTGACGACGATGCCCACAGAGTGTACAGCGATTTTCTGATTAAGAAAAATCCTTCGGTCATAAGCGTTTTTTACGATTGCAAAAAAGTGAGAATCCTGCACGAGCTTGAACTTGTCGAAGACAGGGCAAAGCTTATTATCGAGGACGATTACGATTATTTCGGCAAAGATTATCTCTACAACATGGCTTTTTTCGATCCGATTACCAAGCATTACAACTGGAACCATCTGGTATCGTATCTCGAAATGCCCATGGACAGGGGAATAGAGGATTATGCCTTCGTTCATTTCGATATCAAGGAATTCAGGGTGATTAACGAGGTTTACGGTCACATAGCCGCAAACAAAGTCCTCTGCAATGTCGTAAAAGCGATGAACGAATCGGATTTTGTATATGCGAGCGCGAGATGCCACAACGACAATTTCGCGATGATGATAAAAGACATGCCCACGGAGGAAACAATCGAAAAACTCGGGCAGTTCTTTGAGGATCTCTCCCATCTTGAGGAAGACCCCAATTATAAGATTTTTTACAGATGCGGCGTTGTCGAAATGCCGAGATCGATACTTTCGGGCAACCGTACCGCCGATGCGGGCAAAATGGCCCAGGCTCTCGGAACGAATCACAACAAGACCGAGATTATCTTTTACACGGACAAAATGCACGATGACATTTCGTGGGGCAATTATATCAAGGCATATGTTGAAACGGCTGTCGAAAACGATGAATTCATGGTTTATCTGCAGCCCAAATTCGATATAAACAACGAAGTGGTGGAAGGTGCGGAAGCACTCATCAGATGGAATTACAAAAACAAGGAATTCCTTTCTCCCGCAAGATTCATTCCGTATTTCGAAAAGGACGGTTCAATCGGTAAAATCGATGATATCGTGCTTGAGAAGGTATGCCTTGCGTTAAAAAAATGGAAGGATGAGGGCAAGCCCCTTTATCCGATTTCGGTCAACCTTTCAAGAAACAGACTCTACGACGACGACCTTATAGAACATCTCGTGGGCATAGTCGATAAATACGGCATAAGCCACGATTATATAGATTTTGAACTTACCGAGAGCGCGACATACGATAATATGGAAAGAATGATGAGCATCTTAAACGAACTTCGCCGCAACGGATTCAAGATTTCGATGGACGATTTCGGAACCGGTTATTCATCGCTTTCGCTTCTTACGCAGATGCCTCTCGACACGCTTAAGATCGACAAGAGTTTCGTCGACAAAATCTGTCTCGAAAACAGAAAAGAAGAGGATATTATCGTTATCAGACACATAATCGCGCTTGCGAGGGAACTCGGATTCGTGTGCCTTGCCGAAGGCGCCGAAAAGAAAGAGCAGGTGGACGGCTTAAGAAATCTCGGCTGTGACATCATTCAGGGTTATTACTACAGCAAACCCATCAGTGTCGAAGAATTCGAAAACAGATATCTGAAATAAATTTTTACCGCTTCGCGTCGGAGGTGCGAATTGAAATCCATTCAAACCAAGTTCATAGTTGTCATATCCGCACTCATTATTTTGGCAACGGGTTCTTTCCTTTTGCTTTCCGTATACAGAACCAATATGATTCTCAATACGGACTCGGAAGAAATACTTCGTCTTGCGGCCAATCACAATGCGAGCATCATAGACGAAAACTTTCTCTCGATTGAGCAGTCGGTCGATACAGTCTACAATTACGCCGTTCAGCGTACACAGGTTCACAAAAATTTCCTGACAGACGACAAAACGCGCGCCCGGTACACCAGCGATATTTCCGAACTCGGCAAGAGCATCGCGGAAAACACGCAGGGTGCGATGGCCGTTTATTTAAGATACAATCCCGATGATTTCGGACCCACCGAAGGTTTCTGGTACACAATCGTCGTTGACGAGGAGGGCTCCTGGATTTCTGCCGAACCCACGGACATGAGTCTTTACGACAAGGACGACCTCGAGCACGTGGGATGGTATTACATTCCGGTGCAAAACGGCAAACCCATGTGGATGGATCCGTATTTTAACAAAAACCTCGGCGTGGAAATGATTTCATACATCGTTCCGTATTATTACGACGATTACACCGTCGGAATTCTGGGAATGGATATCGACCTTGAACTTTTGCGAAGCGCCGTATCCGAAGTAAAGGTTTACGACAGCGGCAGGGCGTTCCTTATTACCAAAGAAGGCGATATCATTTATCAAAAAGATTATCCCGAAGGAATGGAATATTTCAAACTCCCGGAGAATGCGAGAACATTCGTGGACGAAGTCTTAAGTTCCGAGATGAACACTCCGTATATTTCCACTGATTTAAACGGTGTGACGCAGAAGGTAATTCTCAAGGAACTAAAAAACGGAATGATTTTCGGACTCTATGTTCCGACAGCCGAAATCAACGCTCCGCAAAAGGGCCTTCTCGAACAGCTTTTGCTTATTTTCGTATGCATTCTCCTTGTTGCGATCGTAATAAGCCTTTTGCTCGTAAGGACCATCGTAAAACCTCTTAAAAACATGACCAGGGTCGCAAAGCAGTATGAAAACGGAGACTTTGCTGAAGTCATGGACGAAAACAGCCAGGACGAAATCGGCGTTTTGTCGAGGAGTCTTCAGACAATGGCCACTTCGCTCAAGAAACAGATTGAGATTGCGGATACGGCCAACAAGGCGAAGAGTGAATTTCTGGCGAACATGTCCCACGAAATCAGAACGCCGATCAATGCGATTCTCGGTATGAACGAAATGATTCTTCGCGAATCCGAAGACGACAATATAAGGGATTATTCCGAAAACATCCAGATAGCGGGCAAAACGCTTTTGTCGCTGATTAACAGTATTTTGGACTTTTCCAAAATCGAGGACGGCAAAATGGAAATCATTCCCGTCAGATACGACCTTGCCTCAATGCTCCACAACATCGTTAATTCGATCATAGAGCGTGCAAAAAGCAAAGAACTGGAATTTATCGTTGACATAGACGAAAACCTTCCTTCGGAGCTTTACGGCGACGACGTGCGTATCACGCAGGTCATCATGAACCTTCTTACCAATGCCGTAAAATATACCGAGAAGGGTTCTGTTAAACTCTCGGTCCGCGATGCGGGAAGAGACATAGAGGGAATTACGCTTGCGGTATCGGTAAGCGACACGGGTATCGGTATCAAAGAGGAAGACAGGGACAAGCTTTTCGAATCGTTTGAAAGACTCGACAAAGAGAGAAACCGAAATATCGAAGGTACGGGTCTGGGAATGTCGATCGTGACCAGACTCTTGAAGATGATGGGCAGCAAACTGAATGTCCACAGCGTTTACGGCGAGGGAAGCGAATTTTCGTTCCTTTTGAAACAGAAAATCGAAGATCCCAAGCCCATGGGCAATTACGGACTGCGCCTTTCAAGGAGCGACGAGCAGAAGGTTGAAAGATACCTTTACGCCAAGGGCGCCAAAATACTTGTTGTCGATGACAACGAAATGAACCTTAAGGTGGCAAAGAGCCTTATGAAGCGAAGCGGAATCGTTCCGGATCTGGCGGCATCGGGCAGGGAAGCCATCGAAAAGATCAAAGAGAAAAAATACGACATCGTTCTTTTGGACCATATGATGCCCAAAATGGACGGTATAGAAACGCTTAATATTCTCAGAGAGGAAAATCTTCTTTCCGATGAAACCGTCGTTATCGCGCTTACCGCGAATGCCGTTGTCGGTGCCAAAGAATCGTATCTGGCAGCAGGCTTTAACGATTATTTATCCAAGCCGATCGACGTGATCAAGCTCGAGGAAGAGCTTATGAAATATCTGCCGCAGAATATCGTTGAATGGCGAACGAAAGAGAACACTTTTGCCAAACTCAACAAAGAAGGCAAATCGAATTCCTCAAAGGATGAAATCATGGAATTCCTTCCGGACGACGGAATACTTGAATTTACACCAGATCAGCCGGAAACAATCGAAGAGTCGGATAAAGTTATTTTCGAAAAAGAATTAAGCGACTGCGGAATCGATACCGTATCCGGCGTGAATTACTGCGCGGGAGACCGAAAATTCTACATGGAAATGCTCGATGATTACATTTCTTCGGCTTTGGAAAAGAAAAAGAATCTCGACGGCTTTATGGAAAAAGGAGAGTGGAAGAATTACGAAATTCTCGCTCACGCAATGAAGAGTACATCCAAAACAATCGGCCTTACCGAGATGTACGAAAAATATGCGGCACTCGAAAATGCCGCAAAGAAACTCGATTACGAATTCATTTTAAGCAATCACGAAGCGTATATGAAGAGATTTGCCGAGATTGCAAATGACGTTTCAAACGTGCTGAAACACTGATTCAAATCGCGCCCAAACCCTTTGTTTGAGCGCGATTTCCGCTTTTTGTCCTTTTTGACACACCCCTCTTTATATGGTAAAATATTAGATACGTTTACGAAAAAATTTAATGTGATGGAGGGAGATAAAAATGACATCTTTTAAACTTCAGGTTAGTCAGGTCAAACGAGTTAACAGACTCCTTTTGACCGTCTTGATTATCACATCCGTTTTTGCATCTTTAGGACTTATTGCACAGCTCACTCAGGCGGTTGACATGAATCCGCTGCTCAGTATTGTTCCGCTTGCAATGATTATAATCAATCTTATAATATCCATCGCGATAAACATTGTTTGTCCGCCGGATTATTTGCGTGTATATGTGGCAATCGCATTTACGATTGTTTATGCTGTCATGAATTTCACGTCCGTTTCCGGCTCTCTTTACCCGTATCTTATTCCCGTGATGATAGTCATGGTTTTGTATCTTGATAAGAAAATCACATTAAGCCTCGGCGTGATTTTTATAATTATCAATATCATCAAGGCAATCGTTAACTTCAAAACTCTTTTGTTCCCGGATTTGGCAATCGAAATCGCTATGATTGAAATCATCATATCGATTCTTACGATGATTTCCACGGTATTCGGTTCCAAACTCCTTACGAACTTTATGAGAGAGAATATTTCCGAGATTGAAAAAGCCGCACTCGAGAGAGACGAAACTTCCACTCATATTTTGAACGTAACCGAAGAAGTCGGCGGACATATCGATGTGCTTCGCGCAAGTCTTGACGAACTGCATGAATCCTCGGCCGATGTATGCACCGCCATGGAGCAGATAGGTCAGGGCAACGAAGAAAACGTAAATGCGGTTGAAATTCAGACTCAGATGACCAACGATATCCAGAAGCTCGTTGAGGAAACCGAGAAGGTTACGATTGAAGCCGTTGACGTGGCAGAAGATATGATGAGCATCTTAAACAAGAGTCTTGTCGATATGGAAAGTCTTGTTGTTAAAGCTTCAGAAAACACGGAAGTCGGCAATCAGATGATGCAGGCTGCGGAAAAACAGCAGAATTCGTCCGAGCGCGCAATGAATATCACGGATATTATTTTAAGTATCTCCAACCAGACCAACCTTCTTTCGCTTAACGCATCGATCGAAGCCGCAAGAGCGGGTGATGCAGGAAGAGGATTTGCGGTTGTCGCAAACGAAATCAGCAACCTCGCGGCACAGACAAAGGATTCCACGGAACAGATTACAAGCATCCTTCGCGAACTTATGGAAAATGCGGGCGATGTATCTTCCAAAGCAAACAAGACCGTGGATACGGCCAATGTTCAGACCGAGCTTGTCGAAATAACCAAGACGCAGCTTAACGAAACCAAGAAACGTTCCGAGGAACTTTGCGAGAAACTTGAGAAGATTAAGGAAGAAATGAAACTCGTCAAGGAATCCAACAACCGGGTTGTTGACGGAACAAGCATGCTTATGGCTACGAGCGAGGAGTTTACCGCCGGAACGGAAGAGATGATAAGTGTCAGTCAGAGAAATATGGAAAAGATTGCTTCCGCTATGGAAATCATGGGTGCCATTACGGCGAAAATGTCGGAACTTCGGTAAAACCCCATTATTTACTTGTTAAATCCCCCGAGATGGTATAAAATAGCAAAGTATTAAAGAGACCAAAGGAGATTTATAACATGGGGATGAATGTCGCATGCCTTGATTTGGAAGGTGTACTTGTTCCTGAAATTTGGATTGCTTTTTCGAAAGCCAGCGGAATAGACGAACTCAAAATAACCACAAGAGACGAGCCCGATTACGACAAACTGATGAAATTCAGACTCGGTATTTTAAAAGAGCACGGCCTCGGTTTAAAAGAGATTCAGGAAACCATAGCAAAGGTCGATCCGCTTCCCGGCGCCAAAGAATTTTTGGATGAATTAAGAAGCAATATGCAGACAATCATCATAAGCGATACATTTGAGCAGTTTGCAAAACCCCTTATGGAAAAGCTCGGAATGCCGACACTTTTTTGCAACAGTTTAATCGTTAAGGAAGACGGCGAAATTACCGGATACAGAATGAGATGCGAGAAATCCAAGCTCACAACCGTCAAGGCTTTGCAAAGCTGCGGATTCGATACGATCGCAACGGGAGACAGCTTTAACGATCTTGCGATGATTCAGGCCTCCAAGGCGGGATTTTTGTTCAGATCCACCGATCAGATCAAAAAGGATTTCCCCGACATACCGGCTTACGAAGAATATGACGAACTCTTAAAGGCATTTCTTAACGCAGCAAAATAAAATTTAAACGGGAACGAAAAGTTCCCGTTTTTTAATGCGAAAATGTTTGACATTTTACAAATAAATGATATACTGAACGAGCATTGATAAATGCCGACAGTTCGTTAGTGCCATCCTGTCGTAAAACAAAACCAGGACTGATATATTGTTTTCAGATTGCGTTCGGAGTACCCGGACTCGTATTTGAGATTGATTTTCAGCTCTGTGTTCAGGCACGGAGTTATTTTTTTGCAAACGGAGACAAACATGAAAAACGAAGAAAAAAATGTATCGAAATTATTTATGTATATAGGCATCGTATACGTTACATGCCTGCTTTTGTCAAACCTTATTGCGGGTAAAATGTGGGCGGTAACATCTTCGATTACGCTTCCGGCAGCGGTAATTCTTTTTCCGATAACGTACATTTTCGGAGATATTTTTACCGAAGTATACGGCTTTAAAAAGGCAAGGGGGATTATTTGGGCAGGCTTCGGATGCAGCTTCTTTGCGGTTCTTATTTACCTTATTACAATCGCGCTTCCCCATCCCGGATATTGGGAAAACCAGGGCGCTTACGCGACGGTAATGGGCACCACTCCGAGAGTTGCGATCGCTTCTTTTGCCGGATATCTTTTCGGAGAATTTTCGAATTCGATGATTTTATCGAAACTTAAAGTCGTAACCAAAGGAAAGAACCTCTGGATCAGAACCATCCTCTCGACGCTTGTCGGAGAAGGCTTCGATTCGGTTATTTTCATAATGATTTCTTTCTGGGGAACCATGGACAATTCAATTGTTCTTCAGATGATTCTCTTCCAATATCTTTTCAAAGTCGGATACGAAGTATTGTTCACACCGCTTACTTATCTTTTTGTAAACTGGGTAAAGAAAAAAGAAGGAATCGATACTTACGACTACGATGTGAAGTATAATATTATCAAATAATACGTTTGCCGGTTTGAACGGCAAAATGCAAAAGTTTTTAAGAGAGGTGTCAAAATGAGAGAAAACGAGGGACTTACCAAACTCGGAAGCAAGACCACCGAATATAAAACCGATTACGATCCGTCGGTTTTGGAGACATTTGAAAACAAGCATCAGGGCAATGATTATTTTGTCAAATTCAACTGCCCCGAATTTACGAGCCTTTGTCCGATCACGGGTCAGCCCGATTTTGCGACAATCACGATAAGTTACGTTCCTGACGTGAAAATGGTCGAGAGCAAATCGCTCAAACTGTATTTGTTCTCCTTCAGAAATCACGGCGATTTCCACGAAGACGTAGTCAATGTCATCATGAAGGATTTAATCAGACTCATGAACCCCAAATATATCGAAGTATGGGGCAAATTCCTTCCCCGCGGCGGATTGTCAATCGACCCCTACTGTAACTGGGGGCGCTCCGATACCAAGTGGGAAGAGGTCGCATGGAAGCGTCTTTCGGAACATGACATGTATCCCGAGAAAGTAGATAACAGATAAAAAGAAGCGCATTTTGTGCGCTTCTTTTTTTATGCAAAGATTTAAAACAAATCTATTTAAGCAATTCATAAAGCCTCTTTGCGGCTTCTTTGGTATCTTCCAAACTGCCGAACATCGAGAATCTGAAATATCCGTCGCCGCATGCTCCAAAGCCTTCGCCGGGGGTTCCGACAACCTGAATTCTGGTAAGGAGCAAATCAAAGAATTCCCAGCTTCCCATATTGTCGGGGCATTTCATCCAAATGTAGGGCGAATTAAGACCGCCGCAGTACCAGATGCCCAGTTTGTCGAGTGCTTCCATAAGGATGCGTGCGTTGTTTTTGTAGATATCAATATTGGCGTGAATCTGTTTTAAGCCTTCCTCGGTAAATACCGCAGCGCCGCCTTTTTGAATGATATAGGAAACGCCGTTTGTCTTTGTGGTACGGTTTCTTAACCACATGTCATTAAAGCACATTCCGTTTCTTTTAAGGTCTTTGGGTATTACGGTATATCCGAGTCTTGTGCCTGTAAAACCGGCCGTTTTGGAGAAGGAGCAGATTTCGATTGCACAGGTTCTCGCACCTTCGATTTCGAATATGCTGTGAGGCAGGGAATCGTCCTCTATGAAGGCTTCGTATGCCGCGTCAAACAAAATCACGCTGCCGTTTGCATTTGCAAAATCAACCCATTCCCTGAGCTGTTCTTTGTTGAATACGGCACCCGTGGGGTTGTTCGGTGAACAAAGATAAATAATATCGGCTTTCGCATCGTCGTTTGGACGGGGGAGAAATCCGTCTTCCTTGCTTGAAGGAAGGTGGATGATTTTTCTGCCGGCCATTATGTTTGCGTCCACATATGCGGGATATGCGGGTTCTATAACGAGAGCGGAAGACGAACGGTCGAAGAGATCGAGAATGTCTCCGAGTTCATCGCTTGCGCCGCTTGATACGAATACTTCGTCATCGGAAAGAATTACGTTTCTTCTTTTGTAATAATTTGCAATGGCGCTTCTTAAAAAGGGAGCTCCGGCTTCCGGCATATAACCGTGGAAATTCTCCTTGTTGCTCTGATCGTCAACGGCACTGTGCAAAGCCTTGATTACTTCGTCGCAAAGAGGAAGCGATACGTCTCCGATACCGAGGCGCAAAAGCTTTTTGTCGGGATTATCCTCGAGATATTTTTTCGTCTTCAACGAAATATTGTAGAAAAGATAAGAATCTTTCAATTCGGCATAATGCATATTGGGTGTAATCATTTTGCATTCCTTCTTTCAGAATAATATATAAGATAATTTAATATGTACGATTCATCGTACATCTCCCTCGTAAACAAAAGTTGCGGGTCCGCGCATAATAATTTTGTCTTCGGAGGTTACTGTAATTTCGAGCGTGCCACCGTCAAGGTGTACCTTAATGGGCGTATCGTAATCGCAGTAATTCTTCTTTACGGATGCGAAAGCCGAAGCGCATGCACCCGTGCCACATGCCATCGTTACGCCGCTGCCGCGTTCCCATACCCTCATTCTCAATTCGTTTCTTGCGAGTACTTCGACGAATTCGACATTGACTCCGTCGGGATAGTGTTCGTCATGCTCTATCACCGGACCGTATGTTGTAAGAGGAGCGCTTTCGGCATCATCGACAAAAATAACTGTATGAGGATTGCCCGTCGAAACGGGAGTGGTCTTGATTGTAGAATCAAGCACGTTAAGAGTTAAATCTTCGCCGAGCACGCCTTCGCCCATATCCACCGATACGCTTACCACATTTCCGCCGACAACTTCAAGCGATAAATATTTGATGCCGGAGAGGGTGTCTATTTTTAATTTCGTCTTGTCGGTGTACCCTTTATCGTACACATATTTTCCGACGCATCTCACGCCGTTACCGCACATTTTGGCTTCGCTTCCGTCGGCGTTGAAAATACGCATCGTAAAATCGGCCTTTTGCGAGGGTGAAATATATATCATTCCGTCCGAGCCTGCACCGAAATGCCTGTCGGAGAGTCTGATCGACAAATCTTTTATGTTTTCGGGTACTTCGCCGAATACGTACAAATAATCGTTTCCGAGACCGTGCATTTTTGTAAAGTGCATTTTAATTCTCCTTTCTGAAACTGCCGAGATTCAGTGAATGATTATTCGGCATCTATCGTGGATATTCCCATCGTCACTTCCTCGAGTACGTCAAGAAGCATTCTTACGGTATCGAGAGAGGTTAACATGGTGATGTTGTTTTGCGTTGCTTTAAGTCTTATCGCAACACCGTCTCCGTAATGGTTGCCCGAGAGTACGGCACGCGTGTTAATGATGTAGCTTACGTAATCGGAGTTGATTGCATCGAGGATTTCGTTGCTTCCCTCGCTGGGTTTGTGCAAAATTCTTGATTTGACACCGTTTGCGCGTAAGAATTCGCCGGTTACGGTTGTGGCTTCGATGTTAAAGCCCATCTTGTAAAATCTTCTTACAAGAGGAAGCGTTTCTTCCTTGTCCTCATCGGCCACGCTTACAAGCACGGTTCCGTAATTCTTGAGTTTAAGTCCCGATGCTATCATTGCTTTATACATTGCTCTGTGGAGCTTTTTGTCGTATCCGATGGCTTCGCCGGTGGATTTCATCTCGGGTGAGAGATAGGAGTCCATTCCGCGGAGTTTCGAGAAGGAGAATGCGGGAACTTTTACGTAGAAACGGCCTTTTTCCTTGGGATAAATCTCTGTTAAGCCCTGTTCCTTTAACGATTTTCCGAGCATTACCCAGGTTGCGATGTCTGCAAGACAGTATCCCGTGGCCTTGGAAAGGAAGGGAACCGTTCTCGAAGATCTGGGGTTGACTTCGATGATGTAAACTTCTTCGTTTGCATCCACAATGAACTGTATGTTGTAAAGGCCTATTATACCGATTCCGAGGCCGAGTTTTTTGGCATAATCGAGTATCGTGGTCTTGACTTTTTCGGAAAGCGAATATGAAGGATATACGCTTATCGAGTCGCCCGAATGAACGCCGGTTCTTTCGACAAGTTCCATGATTCCGGGAACGAAAACGTTTTCTCCGTCGCATACCGCATCGACTTCGACTTCTTTGCCGCGGATGTACCTGTCTACGAGTACGGGCTTGTCTTCGTCGATTTCAACGGCTGTTTTCAGATATTTGCAAAGTTCCTCTTCCTTGGCAACAATCTGCATTGCCCTGCCGCCGAGTACGAAAGAAGGTCTCACAAGAACGGGATATCCGATTTCCGCAGCCGCCTTAATGCCTGCATCTATGCTTGTAACCGCACAACCCTTGGGCTGAGGGATATTAAGCTTTAACAAAAGATGTTCGAAAAGGTCTCTGTCTTCGGCGCGGTCGATTGCTTCGCAACCGGTACCGATGATTTTTACGCCGCGTTTTGAAAGAGGATCCGCAAGGTTGATGGCCGTCTGACCGCCGAGTGTTGCGATTACGCCCTCGGGTTTTTCGTATTCTATGATATTCATTACGTCCTCTACGCAGAGAGGTTCGAAATAAAGCTTGTCGGAGCATGTGTAATCGGTCGAAACGGTCTCGGGATTGTTGTTTATGATGATTGCTTCGTAACCCGACGCTTTGATGGTCATAACCGCATGTACGGTGGAATAGTCGAATTCCACGCCCTGACCGATTCTGATGGGTCCCGAGCCCAAAACTATAACTTTCTTTTTGTCAGATACAATCGATTCGTTTTCGTCTTCATAGGTCGAATAGAAATATGGAATGTAGCTTTCGAATTCCGAAGCGCAGGTATCGATCATTTTGTATACGGGACGAATATTGTATTCGTGTCTTAATGCGTAAACATCGTCCTCGCCCATTTCCCAAAGCACCGCGATTTCTTTGTCCGAAAAGCCCATTTTCTTGGCAGCAAGAAGGATGTCCTTATCTTTTTTGCATGCAACCAGATCTTTTTCGGCGTCCGTGATATTCTTGATTTTTCTTAAAAAGAACGAATCTATGGCCGTTATCGAATTGATTTCTTTTTCGTTTGCGCCCCTTCTGAAAAGTTCGGCTATAGCGTAGATTCTGTCGTCGGTTCCGATCTTTATGTAGGACTTCAATTCGTCATCCGTTTTGAAATCGAATTTTGAATTGTAAAGATGGAAGAGACCGATTTCAAGCGAACGAACGGCTTTAAGGAGGCTTTCTTCGAAAGTGCGTCCGACGCTCATTACTTCGCCCGTAGCTTTCATCTGCGTGCCGAGCGAGTTGTTCGCGTCCGTAAATTTATCGAAAGGAAAACGGGGCATCTTGGTTACGACATAATCAAGCGTGGGCTCGAAGGATGCGGGAGTATTGGCGATTTGGATTTCATCGAGCGTCATTCCGACGCCGATTTTTGCCGATACTCTTGCAATCGGATAGCCGCTGGCTTTCGATGCGAGTGCCGATGAACGGGACACTCTGGGGTTAACCTCGATTAAATAATATTGGAAAGATTTGGGGTCGAGCGCAAACTGCACATTGCATCCGCCTTCGATTTCGAGCGCGCGGATAATCTTTAAAGCACTGTCACGAAGCATGTGATACTCTTTGTTTGTGAGAGTCTGCGAAGGACATACGACAATCGAATCGCCGGTGTGAATTCCGACGGGGTCGAGGTTTTCCATGTTACAGATGGTAATGGCAGTATCGTTCGAATCGCGCATTACCTCGTATTCTATTTCTTTAAAGCCTTTGATGCTTTTTTCAATCAATACCTGTCTTACGGGAGAAAGCTCGAGAGCGTTCTTCATAAGCGGAAGATATTCCTCCTCGTTTTCGGCAAATCCGCCCCCTGTTCCGCCGAGCGTAAATGCGGGTCTTAAAACTACGGGATAACCGATTTTTTCGATTACCTTAAGACCGTCTTCGATTGTGGAAGCGATATCGGAAGGAAGGACCGGCTCGCCCAATTCCTCACAGAGTTCCTTAAAGAGTTCTCTGTCTTCGGCGCGTTCGATACTTCTGCTTTTGGTTCCCAAAAGTTCGCAGCGGCATTCGTTTAAAATACCTTTCTTTTCGAGCTGCATTGCAAGGTTAAGACCGGTCTGTCCGCCGATTCCCGGAAGAATCGCATCGGGACGCTCGTATCTTATTATCTTGGCGATGTATTCGAGTGTGAGCGGTTCCATGTAAACCTTGTCGGCGATGGCCGTATCCGTCATTATGGTCGCGGGGTTTGAGTTGCAAAGAATTACTTCGTAACCTTCCTCTTTAAGCGCGAGACACGCCTGCGTTCCGGCGTAATCGAATTCCGCCGCCTGACCGATGACTATGGGACCGGAGCCTATGACAAGTACTTTTTTGATATCAGTTCTTTTGGACATTTTATTATCCTCGTTTTATAACATTAAAACTTTTTATGATTATTTGGATGAAGCACATTCGTGAATAAGATCAATAAATTCATCGAAAAGATATGAACTGTCCTGAGGGCCGGGAGCCGATTCGGGGTGATATTGAACCGAGAACAGTTTCTTCGATTTGTCCGCCACGCCTTCGACCGTATTGTCGAGCAGGTTGATATGCGTTATCTCAAGGCCCGTGCCTTTTATGCTTTCGTTATCAACGGCGTAGGAATGGTTTTGCGATGTGATTTCAAGCTTTCCGGTTCTTAAATTTCTTACCGGATGATTTCCGCCCCTGTGACCGAATTTTAACTTGTAGGTTTTTGCTCCGCTTGCAAGCGATATGATCTGGTGTCCGAGGCATATTCCGAATATCGGATATTTTCCGATAAGTGCCTTAATCGTTTCGATTGTGGCAAAAACATCCGTGGGGTCTCCGGGGCCGTTTGAAATAAACACGCCGTCGGGATTAAGACGTATGATGTCTTCGGCGGATGTGTTCCAGGGAACTTTTATTACATTGCATCCTCTTGCCGTCAGGGATCTTACTATGTTTTGCTTCATGCCGCAGTCGATTGCGACAACGTTTATATTCTTTGTCGGATGACTTGAAACCGAATTGTTTCCGGGATAGGAAATGATTTCCTTGCAGCTGACTTTTGATACGGCGTCTTTCGGAATATCCGTATTACGGAGGATTTCAAGTCCCTCTTCGAGAGAGGTGTTCATATTTGTGATAAGGACTTTTCTGCTTCCCAAATCCCTTATCGAACGGGTAAGTTTCCTCGTATCGATGCCGTAAATTCCGGGTATTTTGAAAGATTTCAAAACATCGTCAACGGTTCTCTCGCTTCTGAAATTCGAAGGTTCGTCATTGATTTCCCTGACGATTAAGCCTCCGATTGTGGGAACGACGGTTTCGTAATCTTCCGAAGCCATTCCGTAATTTCCTATCAAAGGATAGGTCATTACAACGGCCTGATACGTATACGAAGGGTCCGATATTATTTCCTGATATCCGACCATTGAAGTATTGAAAACGATTTCGCATACTTTGTCGTTGCTGTCGCCGAAAGCATATCCGTAATATTCGCTGCCGTCTTCAAGTATTATTTTTCTGTTAAAATCTCTCGAGGTTTTCATATCTTTTTCCTCTAAAAAATTTATATTCGTCAGTCCGCGATACATCCTGAAACCGATTAATGACGTATTGCGCGGTTGCTTATTTTTACATCTCCGAAAGGCGTTTCTCGAATCTGTCCTTTCGCGTATCGCTCGGAATCGATGTGGGATATTCGCCGCTAAAGCATGCGCTGCAGTAATCGCTGTTGCCGCAAAGTGCACCCAGTTCTTCAACGGGCAGGAAGCCGAGTGAGTCGGCGCCGATTATCTTTGCGATTTCCTCCACGCTGTGATGGCATGCTATAAGGTTTTCCTCGGAATCGATATCCGTGCCGTAGTAGCAGGGGTGAAGGAAGGGCGGAGAGGATATTCTCATATGAACCTCTGCAGCTCCCGCGTCTTTTAACATATTTACGATACGTCCGCTTGTCGTTCCGCGAACGATTGAGTCGTCTATCAAAACTATGCGCTTTCCGCGGACCACGTCTTCGATAGCGGAGAGTTTGATTTTAACCTTGTCGAGACGTTTGCCGGGAGCGATGAATGTTCTTCCGATGTAATTGTTTTTGATTAAACCGATTTCGTATGGAATGCCTGACTCCCTGCTGTATCCGAGCGCCGCATCAAGTCCCGAATCCGGAACTCCGATTACGAGATCCGCATCGACGGGATGGGATTTGGCCAGAACTTTTCCTGCATTCAGTCTTGCGGCGTGAACCGAAATTTTGTCGATTACCGAATCGTGGCGCGCAAAATAAATATATTCGAAAATGCAAAGCCTTCTGGGCTTTCTCTCACAATGTTCTTTTTTGGATACGATTCCGCTTTTGGAGAATATGATGATTTCGCCGGGTTCAACGTCGCGTTCGAAGGTTGCGCCTACGGCTTTGAGAGCACAGCTTTCGCTGGCGATAACATACATTCCGTCGGGCGTTTTGCCGTAGCATAACGGTCTGAATCCGTAAGGATCCCTGGCGCATATGAGTTTTTGCGGAGACATGAGGACGAGAGAATATGCACCGTCCAAAGAATACATTGCCTGCGAGAGAGCGTCCTCGATTGAATTCGTGAGAAGTCTTTCTCTTGTGATGATGTAAGCGATTATTTCGGTATCGCTTGTCGTATGGAATATCGCTCCGGAAAGTTCAAGCGTGTTTCGAAGCGTTGCGGCATTCGAAAGATTGCCGTTGTGTGCGAGTGCCATGCGTCCTTTTTGATGATTGACTTCGATGGGCTGGCAGTTGCTTCTGTTGGTTCCGCCCGTCGTTCCGTATCTGGTATGTGCGACCGCCATGGTGGCATCGGGGAATGAATTCAAAACGTCTTCCGAGAAAACTTCGCTGACAAGCCCCATGTCTTTATGGGAGGTAAAAAGTCCGTCATCGTTTACGACGATACCGCAGCTTTCCTGTCCTCTGTGCTGCAGGGCGAAAAGCCCGTAATATGAAAGTGTGGCAAGATTGCAGGGGTTCGGGGAATAGATTCCGAAAACCCCGCATTCTTCATGAATGCTCATAATATACTCCAAAAATATTGAATGTCTTCAAAATCAGTTTAATTCTTTGTAATGCTTAAGTGCTGCACCGATGAAGCCCTTAAACAAAGGATGAGGTCTGTTTGGACGGCTCTTGAATTCGGGATGGAACTGAACTCCGACATAGAAATCCTCGCTTGTGATTTCAACCGTTTCGACAAGGTTTTTGTCGGGAGACATACCGCCGATTGTAAGTCCTGCGCCGGTTAAAACTTCGCGGTAATCGTTATTGTATTCGTAGCGGTGCCTGTGGCGTTCGCTTATCTCTTTTGCGCCGTAACATTTTTCCATCGTGGTGCCTTCGGTAATGATGCAGGGGTATGCTCCGAGTCTGAGCGTTCCGCCCTTGTCGATGTCGTCGCTTTGTCCCGGCATGAAGTCTATTACCTTATTGGGACAAAGTTCGTCGAATTCGCCCGAATCCGCAGTTTTTATGCCTGCGACGTTACGTGCGTATTCGATAACCGCAATCTGCATGCCGAGGCAGATTCCGAAATAAGGAAGATGATGTTCTCTTGCGTATTTTGCCGCAAGAATCATGCCTTCTATGCCTCTGCTTCCGAAGCCTCCGGGAACAAGGATTCCGTCGAGGGAACCGAGTTTTTCGTCTGCGTTGTTTTCGTTCAATTCTTCGGAATCGATCCAGTTGATGTTGATTCTCGTTTTATGGAAATAACCCGCGTGTCTTAACGCTTCGGCTACGGAAAGATATGCGTCGTGGAGTCCCACGTATTTTCCGACAAGTCCGATGTTGACACATTCGGTTCTGTTTTTAATGCTGTGTATGGTTGCTTCCCACTCGGTAAGATCCGCTTCTTTTGCTTCGATTCCGAGTTCCCTGCAGACAACCGACGAGAAATTGGATTTCTCGAGCATAAGGGGTGCTTCGTAGAGGTTCGGAAGCGTAATGTTTTCGATTACGCAATCGGGTTTGACATTGCAGAAAAGCGATATTTTTTTGAATATCGAATCTTCAAGGGGTTCATCGCAACGCAAAACTATGATGTTGGGGTTAACGCCCATTCCCTGAAGCTCTTTTACGGAGTGCTGCGTGGGTTTGGATTTGTGTTCGTCCGAACCGTGGAGGAAGGGTACGAGCGTAACATGGATAAAAAGGGAATTTTCCCTTCCGACTTCAAGCGAAATCTGACGTACGGCTTCGATAAAAGGCTGGGATTCGATATCGCCGATGGTGCCGCCGATCTCGGTAATTACCACATCCGCATTGGTCTTGCTTCCGACACGGTAAACAAATTCCTTTATCTCGTTTGTGATATGGGGAATTACCTGTACGGTCGAACCGAGATATTCTCCGCGTCTTTCCTTGTTGAGTACGTTCCAGTAAACCTTACCGGTTGTGAGGTTGGAATATTTGTTCAAATCTTCATCGATAAATCTCTCATAGTGTCCGAGGTCCAAATCCGTTTCGGCGCCGTCTTCGGTAACATATACCTCGCCGTGCTGGTAAGGGCTCATGGTTCCGGGATCGACATTTATGTAGGGGTCGAGTTTCTGAGCGGCTACTTTAAGACCGCGTGATTTTAAAAGTCTTCCGAGCGATGCTGCGGTAATTCCTTTTCCGAGTCCCGATACAACTCCTCCGGTTACAAAAATATATTTTGTCATTGGAACCTCCTTACATTTATGTTTGGGATTTAACTATTCTACGGTAACTGATTTTGCGAGATTTTTAGGTTTGTCGATATCGCATTCGTTTAATTTTGCCACGTAATATGCGAGCAATTGCAGCGGAACTATCTCAACCGCCGCAGAGAAAAGCGTTTCGATTTTGGGAACATATATTACATCGTTTGCGAGCGATACGATCTTTGTGTTTCCCTTGTATGTGAGTGCGAGTACGTCCGCACCCCTTGCTTTGACTTCAACGATATTGCTTAATGTTTTTTCCATTATCGATTCGTTGTAACAAAGCGCAACGACGGGTCTGTGTTCTTCGATAAGAGCGATTGTTCCGTGCTTTAATTCGCCGGCGGCATAGGACTCCGCGTGGATGTACGATATTTCCTTCATCTTGAGTGCGCCCTCAAGAGCTATCGCATAATCCGTATTTCTTCCTATGAAGAACATTGATTTGTTGTCGTAATATTTAATCGCAATCTTATGAATTTTGGAGTTTAAATCGATTGTTTCCTGAATTTTCTTGGGCAGGGCTTTAAGTGCCGAGAGCAGTTTTAAATATTCCTCGTCTCCGATCTTCGAAAGCTTCTTTGCGGTATAGAGTGCAAAAAGATACAAAACCGCAAGCTGCGTTGTATATCCCTTGGTTGTTGCAACCGCAATTTCGGGACCGGCCCATGTGTATAAAGCGTGATCCGCAAGTTTGGCAATCGTGCTTCCGACCACATTTACTATTGCGATTGTTTTTGCGCCGCGGTTTTTGCATTCCTTCATTGCCGCGATTGTATCCGCCGTTTCACCGGACTGGGATAAAACAATCAAAAGCGTGTGCTCGTCGATAAGCGGATCGGAATATCTTAATTCGCTTGCAAGCTCCGTGATAACGGGAACCCTGCAAAGTTTTTCGATTGTGTATTTTGCGGCGCAGCCCGCATAATAAGCGGAACCGCAGGCCGTGATGACAATCTTGTTTACGCTTTCGAGATATTCTTTTGAAAGATCGCTCTCATCCAGAACGATATCGTTTTCGTTGATTCTGGGAGCAATCGTGGCTTTGAAAGCGTGGGGCTGTTCCATGATTTCTTTTAACATGAAATGCTCGAAACCGCCTTTTTCCGCAGCCTGAATATCCCATACGATACGTGTGATTTTTTTGGTGACGGGCTGCATTGCGCAGTCGAATACTTTTATTTCTTCGGGAGTGATTTCGGCAAATTCGCCGTCCTCGAGATATATTGCGTTTCTTGTGTAGGAAACAAGTGCCGTCACATCCGAAGCAAAGAAGTTTTCACCGACTCCCACGCCGAGTATCAGCGGACTGGCTTCCCTTGCGACATAGAGTTTGTCGGGTTCGTCCGTGCATATTACGCCGAGTGCATATGAGCCCTGAAGTCTGGTGCTCGTTTTGATAACCGCTTTTTTGATGTCCCCTTTATAGTACATCTCCAAAAGGTGAACGATTACTTCGGTATCCGTTTCGCTTTCGAAATGATATCCTTTTGCAACGAGTTCGTCATGCAGCGAAAGGTAATTTTCGATGATGCCGTTGTGCACGATTGCAAATCTTTTGTCATTGCTTAAATGAGGATGTGCGTTTGTATCGCTCGGCGCGCCGTGTGTTGCCCAGCGCGTGTGACCTATTCCCGCGGTGCCCGGATAATCCTTGCCGTCGTTTGTTTTTTCGCAAAGATTCGAAATACGTCCGGTTACTTTGGCAATTGAAATTTCGCCCTCGTTCATAAGCGCGATTCCCGCGGAATCGTATCCTCGGTATTCAAGTTTTTTAAGACCTTCGAGGAGTATGGGCGAAGCGCCCTGAACTCCCGTGTATCCTACTATTCCACACATATGTAAGCTCCGTTAAAATCCTATTCCCATTCAACCGTTGCGGGCGGCTTGGATGTGATGTCGTATACAACTCTCGAAACACCTTTTACTTCGTTGGTGATTCTGTTACTTGCCTTTGCGAGTACGTCGTAAGGAAGTCTGGTCCAGTCGGCCGTCATAAAATCGTCCGTGGTTACGGCACGAAGCGCAATGGTTACGCCGTATGTTCTCGCATCTCCCATGACACCCACCGAATGAACGTCGGTTAATACCGCAAAGTACTGGTTGGTATCTCTTTCGAGATTTTCATTTATAATTTCCTCGCGGAAAATAGCATCCGCTTCCTGAAGCATTTCGACTTTTTCTTCCGTAATGTCTCCGATGATTCTTACCGCAAGCCCGGGACCGGGGAAGGGCTGTCTCCAAACAAGTTCCTTCGGGATTCCGAGCTTTTCGCCCACTTCTCTGACTTCGTCTTTGAAAAGATCCCTTAAAGGTTCGGCAATCGAATCGAAACCGATGGATTCGGGAAGTCCGCCGACATTGTGATGGCTCTTTATGACTGCCGAATCACCCTTGCCGCTTTCTATTACGTCGGGATAAATCGTACCCTGTGCAAGAACGTTTATTTTACCGAGTTTTTTGGCTTCGTCTTCGAATACTCTGATGAATTCCTCGCCGATTATTTTTCTTTTTGTCTCGGGATCTTTTACGCCCGCAAGCTTAATGAGAAATCTGTCTTTCGCGTTAACGCGGATCATGTTGAGTCCGAATTTGCCCTTGAAGGTTTCCTCGACGAAATCGGCTTCGTTTTTTCTGAGAAGGCCGTGATCCACGAATACGCATGTGAGATTGCTTCCGATTGCATTGTGCAAAAGAAGTGCCACTACCGAAGAATCGACGCCGCCCGAGAGTGCGAGCAGAACTTTTTTATCCTTTAATTCTTCTTTGTATTTTGCAATGGTTGTTGCGGCGAAATTTTCCATTTTCCAGTCGGCGCTGCATTTGCAGACATGGAAGAGGAAATTGCTTAAAATCTGTTTGCCGTATTCGGTATGCGTAACCTCGGGATGGAACTGTACGCCGTAAAGTTTTTTGAAATCGTCGCACATTGCGGCATTGGGACATTTGTCCGTATATGCGATGCGTCTGAAGCCTTCGGGAAGTTTGCTGACAAAATCCGTATGGCTCATCCAGCAAATGCTCATTTCGGGAATATCCTTAAAAAGAATGCTCTCTTCGAAATTGACCATTGTTTTTCCGTATTCGCTGGAGTTCTCGGCGCTTTCTACGGTACCGCCCGCCATAAAAGACATGAGCTGGTCGCCGTAGCATATTCCGAGTATGGGGATTCCCGCTTCGAGAATTGCGGGATCGTAATGCGGTGATTTTTCGTCATAGACGCTGTTGGGGCCGCCGGTGAAAATGATTCCCGAATAGCCCGCTTCTTTGATTTCTTCGACGGAGATTTTGTTGTACGGTTTAATCTCCGAATATACATGAAGTTCTCTGACACGGCGTGCAATCAGCTGATTATATTGTCCGCCGAAATCGAGAACAAGAATTTTTTCGTTCATTTTTACCTCACAATAATACTTTCACGTTCTGCTCCGACAGAAACATATTTGATGGGACATTCGATTTCTTTTTCGATGAAAAGAACGTATTCCTTTGCTTCTTCGGGAAGATCTTCCCATTTTCTGATGCCGGAAATATCGCATTTCCAACCCTTGAAGGTTTTGATGACGGGCTTTGCGTCATTAAGAGCCATGGGGAAAGGAAAACGGTCGGTTTCTTCGCCGTTTACGATATAGCGGGTACATACGGGAATTTCATCCATATATGAGAGAACATCAAGCTTGGTGAGTGCAATCTGTGTGGCTGCCTGAACTTCGACACCGTATTTCGTAGCAACGATATCGATTGGTCCTACTCTTCTGGGACGACCTGTTTTTGCACCGTATTCAAATCCTGCCTTACGAAGTTCTTCGGCTTCGTCACCGAACATTTCGCATACGAAAGGACCTTCGCCCACGCATGTCGAATAAGCCTTGACAACACCGATTACTTCATTGATTTTTGCCCCGGCGTAACCCGAACCTATGGGAGCGTATGCAGCCGTAGTATTCGAGGAAGTGGTGTAAGGATAGATACCGTAATCAAGATCGCGAAGAGAGCCGAGCTGGGCCTCAAACATAATCTGTTTGCCCTCGGCATGAGCCTTCTTTAAGAAAAGTCCCGTATCGCATACGAAAGGTTTGATCTTTTCGCAGTAAGCGTCGAGCCATTTCTCAAGGTCTTCCATGGTAAAAGCTTTTGCACCGTATACCTTTGTTAATGTGAGATTTTTCCATTCGAGAAGATCCGCAAGATGGGATCTCAATTCTTCGGGATAAAAGAGTTCGCCCGCAAGAATTGTCTTTTTCTGATATTTGTCAGAATAAAAAGGAGCGATTCCCTGTTTGGTGGAACCGTATTTCTTGTCAGCGAGTCTTAACTCTTCAAGCTCGTCCAGCTCGCGATGCCAGGGAAGCAAAAGAGAAGCTCTGTCACTGATTTTCAAGTTGTCGGGAGTTATCGAAACACCCTTCGAAGTAACGTCTTCGAGTTCTTTTAAAAGGTTCTCGGGATCGAGAGCCACACCGTTTCCGAGAATATTCACGACACCGTCTCTGAATACTCCGGAGGGGAGAAGATGAAGCGCGAATTTACCTTTTTCGTTGATAACGGTATGTCCGGCATTACCGCCACCCTGAAAACGTACAACCACGTCATAATCCTCGGTCAGAAGGTCAACCATTCGGCCCTTTCCTTCGTCGCCCCAGTTGATACCGACAATTGCGCAATTTGCCATATAAAAATCCTCCAAAAATCATAAAAAAAGAGGCAAAAGTTCCTTAATGTATCAATACATTAAAGACGCCTTTGCCTTTTTACCCGTCAAATATACTATTTTTTTGATTGTTTGTCAATCGGTTTGGGATTAAAAACATCGTGTTTTTTGTATAAAAATAAAAGAGAAAAGAACACTCGGAAAGATGGGCGTCTGACCGGGTGTTCTTTCATTAAGGAAGATTTTTATATGATGTTCGTCAAGGATTATTTTCCGCTGTCGCCGTAATTCGAGAGGGCTCTTGCGGAAGGATCGTTGACGTTGCATCCTTTCCAGGATTTGTTGGGCATCCAGAAATCAACTATCATCTCGGCCTGACCGGGATAGTATTTTTCGAAGATTTCCCTGTAAAGAAGAGATTCCTTGGTGAACGGTTTCGCGTGGGTGTACGATTCGCTCATTGTCCTGAATTCTTCATCCGTATACATTTTCTCCGCATATTCCTTGAGATAGTCAACCATCGAATGTCCTACGGCATCCGAGAAAGCCGCCTTTTCCCTGTAGAGAATGTCATGAGGCAGATAATCGCCTTCGAATGCGTGGCGGAGAAGGTATTTTCCTTTGTTGTATTTGTTTAATTTGAGTTCCGGATCGATTGACATTACATATTCCACAAAGTCAAGATCGCCGAAGGGAACTCTGGCCTCGAGAGAGTTGACGCTTATGCATCTGTCCGCACGAAGCACGTCGTACATGTGAAGCTCTCTGATTCGTTTTTTGGATTCCTCCTGGAATTCAAAAGCGTTCGGAGCAAAGTCGGTGTATTTGTATCCGAAAAGTTCGTCCGATATTTCGCCGGTTAAAAGAACGCGGATATCGGTCTGTTCATGGATTGCCTTGCAAAGAAGGTACATACCCATGCTTGCACGAATCGTCGTGATATCGAATGTTCCGAGAAGATGAATGACATCCTCGAGTGAATTTATGACATCCTGAGGAGTCATATATATTTCGGTATGGTCGCTTCCGATGTAATCGGCTACTTCTTTTGCATATTTAAGATCGATTGCATCTTCGGTCATACCGATTGCAAAAGTTTTGATGGGCTTTGAACTTTTCTTTGCTGCGATGGCGCAAACAAGGGAAGAGTCCAGACCGCCGGATAAAAGAAATCCGACTTTGGCGTCTGCGATAAGTCTTTTCTCAACGCCTGCGATAAGTTTTTCCTTAATGTTACCGCAAATGACATCAAGCGAATCGGAGTGTATTTCGCTTACTTTTGTCATGTCGCGATAGCATATGAATTTACCGCCCTTGTAATAATGTCCGGGCGGGAAGGGCATTATCTTTTGGCAGATTCCGACAAGGTTTTTGGCCTCGCTTGCAAAAAGAATCGTACCGTTTTTGTCGTATCCGTAGTGAAGGGGACGAATTCCGATTGGGTCTCTGGCTGCCAGATATTCGTCCGATTCGGCGTCATATATTATGAGGGCAAATTCCGCATCGAGCATTTTAAACATATCCGTGCCGTATTCTTTGTACAAAGGCAAAAGAATTTCGCAGTCGGAATCGCTCTTAAACGTATAACCCTTTTTCTTCAAATCCGTTCGTAAAGCTTCAAATCCGTATATTTCTCCGTTGCAGACAACGTAATTTCCGTTTAATTCGAAAGGCTGCATTCCTTCTTCGGTCAGACCCATGATGGAAAGCCTCTGAAAGCCGAGCAGTCCGCGTCCCGTGTCAATGATTCTCATGGCATCGGGACCTCTTGTAATTGTTTTATCAAGTCCTTTTTTAAGTACATCTTCATCTGCGGTTTTGTCGCAGTAACCCATTATCGAACACATTTTAAATCTTCCTCGCTTAATTGAATTTGCATCTTTTTTTGATGCATAAATAAATGAATTCCGGGCGGGGAGTTTAGCCTCCCCACCCGATAAAACTTTTTAAATTATTCTACGTCCTGAAGAGCATCAAAGCCTTCTTCGCCGGTACGAACCTTTACAACGTTTTCAACATCGTAAACGAAGATCTTGCCGTCGCCGATATGTCCCGTATAAAGAACTTTCTTTGCGGTTTCGATAACATCTCTTACGGGAACCTTGCTGACTACGATATCAACCTGAATCTTGGGTAAGAGATTAGCTTCAATCTGTACACCTCTGTAGTATTCCGGTTTGCCTTTTTGTACGCCGCATCCGAGAACGTGGGATACCGTCATACCGGTAATACCGAGTTTCATCATTGCAGACTTAAGACTTTCGAATTTAGCTTCCTTGCAAATGATTTCGACTTTGGTGTATTTATGTCCGTCACTTGAGAATGCAGGCATTTTCTTGACTTCGACAGCTTCCGCAACGGGAACGTCTCCTGCAACCGCAACGGGTTTAACTTTGGCAACTTCGACAGCTTCATCCGAAGGAACATCGCCTGTAACGGCTTCTTCGGGATTCTCTTCGATATATTCGGGCAACATTGCAAATCCTGCATATGCCGAAGGAAGACCGTGTTCTGTAGAATCAAGACCTGTTAATTCTTCTTCTCTTGATACTCTGAGGCCAATGATGGCTTTGATAATAAAGAATGCGATTGTGATTGAAACTGCTGTCCAGCCGGCAACGGTTACAAAACCGAGTAACTGAATTCCTAAAAGTTTAAATCCGCCGCCGTAGAACAAAC
>JAEEGL012231823.1_pt1 | contig 68642 bp, 61 predicted proteins | sample 9134231 | NCBI WGS metagenome assembly JAEEGL01 (sample SAMN16246548, study PRJNA631951) | gut metagenome | biome: gut microbiome; feature: rumen; material: fiber-attached | host: Bos | place: Iran: Karaj | collected 2018-10 | reverse complement strand
TGACCGGGGTAATGCCGCAGATCACGCCGACCGGTTCTGCGATCTCAGTGATGCCGGTGACGGGATCTTCCGAGATGACGCCGACGGTCTTGAGATGGCGCATGTTGTTGACGACATACTCGCACGCAAAGAGATTCTTCGTCGCCTTGTCTTCGAAGACGCCTCTGCCGGTCTCGTCGATCGCCGCCTTGGCCAGGATGCCGTGGTGATCCAGTCCCGCAACGGAACACTTCGCCACGATATAGTCGATCTTTTCCTGATCGAAGCCCGCAAATTCATTCAATGCTTCCGTGGCGTTGGCCACCAGTTCATCGATCATCTGCTGTACGTTCACTTCGTTTTTCTTTTCTGCCATAAGTGTCACTCCTGATGATATGAATGTATTATATCGTGAAAATATTCACAAGTAAAGAGAAAAATAAGAGCGGATGACCGCTCTTTGTATATCTAGGATTCGTATTCCCTGATCTTCTGTTTCAGATGTTCAAGGAACTTCCGTCTCAGATCTTCCGGTTCTTCGATCGTCACGTATTCCATGAACTGCTGGGCCAGATAGAGGGCTCCCTGTTCGGAAGCGGTGATACGGATCAGGAAGGTGTCGTCCTTCTGTTCCAGGATCGGCAGTTCGGTCCCGAAGATGTCGATCATCTGATCCATGACTCCTTCCTTGCAGCGGAGAGTGATATTCTTCATCTCCCCGTTGTACATGAACAGCTTGTTTCGGGCGTATTCGTAGGCATCCTTATTGCTGCGGGAAAGGGTGGCCTTCTCGTTCAGGATCTGCGCATCGGCCATCCGGTCCAGACGGAAGTGGATGTAGCCGGGGTGTCTGGTGCTGGTGGCGATCATGTAGGCGCGGGAATCCGCATAGACGATGTAGCGCGGTTCCATGACGTAGAGTTCCTCCCGGCGTGGGACGAGCTTCTTGCTGCGGTCGTATCTCATGTAGCGGAAGGACAGGACCTTTCCGTCCCTGATGGCTTCCGAGACCGTCTCGATGTTGTACATGAGCTGTTTGTTCAGCGTCTTCCGCGGGTTCGGCATGTAGACCTTGTCCTTGAATTCCTTCTGCTGGTAGCGGCTTTGCGTATCCAGAAGCTTTTTGATCAGCCGGTCCGACTGTCTGGCGGAGATGAAATGCGAAGCGTGGACGGCGTTGCACAGAAGCAGGACTTCACCCTTGTCGAACTGCCGCTCTTCCAGGAAGTAACCCTTTCCGTTGTCGTCGTACTTGCTGATGAGATAGCCGTTCTGTTCCAGGATGGCGATGTTGCTGTAAAGGGTGCGACGGTCCAGTTTCAGTCCGTGGCGGTTCTCCAGGTGTTCCTGCAGCTGCTTGACCGAAAGGATGTGCTCCTCGTCGGAGTATTCCTTCAGGATATCCAGCAGGGCCAGTGTGCTGTATTTCTTTTCTGCCATATGATCTTTCTCCCGTTATCCAAGTCCATTATAGCAACACATCTTCCTCTATGCGCTTTTTTGTACAGTCGCAACTGTACCATCAGGGTATAAGAAACGAGGTAACACACATGGAAAAAGAGATCTATGCCACGGTCAACCATCTGGAGGACTACGGCTGCGAATACCATTTCCGTCCGGGTCAGACGGTCTTTCTGAGAAGAGATGAGAATAATCCCTACGACGATGAAGCAATCTCCGTACATGATGACAGCGGAAACAAGTGCGGCTATGTCGCCAACTCCGTCTCCACGGTCGCCAGGGGGACATTCTCTGCCGGAAGGCTTCTCGGGATGATTCGCGGGGAACGCGAAGCCCGCATCGAGTTCATCCTGGACGGAGTGCTGATCGTAAAACTGATGGACTGACGTCGGGAATGCTGCAATAGTCTCAAAGAAAGAGGGACGGACGTATGAAGATTCTGATCCCGCTGCCAATCTCGAGGTTGCAGAAAGCCCGTCTGATCGAAGCTTAAAAAGAAAATGCAGGAGAATGGATCTCCTGCATTTTTTTATTTCATCCAGCCATACATCTCGTCCAGGACTTCGTAGAGTTTCAGGGAACGCTCGGTGATGACTTTTACTTCATCCCCCAGTTCCAGAAGGGTCTTGCCGTCGAGGTTCTGCGGCCATTCCGTAAGATCTCCGCCGTTGGGGTCCCCGTTTCTTACGAAATTGATCCAGTAGGAAGCGGCGATGTCGGACAGCTGATAGTCGCTTTCCTGATAGAGAGGCGAGAATTCCGGAAGATCGTGATAGACGTAGACTTCCTCTCCGGAATGCCACGGTCCCAGTCTGCCGTTCTCCTTGCTGAAATAGTATTCGTACACCGGGATCTCATTCAGGACAGCCAGGCGGTCGAGACAGTAGTGCGGATAGTTGAAGTAGATCGCACCGTAGATCTCTGCCCAGTATTCCTTCGCTTCCTCGTCGTTTTGGGCCTGATAGATCGCCAGTACCTGATCTGCGTGTTCCTTGAAGAAACGGCGGATCCTTTCCTCATAGTTCTTCATGTTTCCCTGAGAGAACAGGATGAACGGTCCGCTCTCTTTCGAGTTGTATCCATGCAGGATGGCGGATTCGTTGTGGATCCCTTTCCGGTAGGACAGGTACGGATCTTCCGTAAGGACGTAGCCGTCCACGGTGATATGATGCTGGGTCTGTGCTTCCCTGACCAGTTCTTCCGCTGACAGGGAGCGCAGTTCGGCGACACTGCCGGTCTTGTATCTTTCTTTCAGTTCTTTGCCGGAAGCCAGGGCTTCTTCAAATGTGCGGTAGGAATGCGGCGGTTCGACGGATGCGAGAGTGGAACTCTCCAGGATGACGTAGCGGAAGAGGCCTTCTGCCAAAGGAGAAGTACACAGGGCGCTGACTGCAGCGCTGCCGGCCGATTCTCCGGCCAGAGTGATCTGTTCGGGATCTCCGCCGAAGGAAGCGATGTTTTCCTTGATCCATTGGAGGGCCTTGATCATATCCAGCAGACCGTAGTTTCCGGTCGTACGGTTCTTCGATTCCCTTGCGAGATCTTCATCCGCATAGAAGCCGAAGACGCCGAGACGGTAGGCGAGATTGACGACGATGATGCCTTTTTCCGCCAGACCTTCGCCGTTATAGTCCGCATGCCAAGGGAGTCCTGTCTGCAGGGAACCGCCGTGGATGAAGACCAGGACCGGAAGATCTTTCTGTTCTCCTGCAGGTTTCCAGATGTTCAGGTAGAGGCTGTCTTCACTGACCGGCGGCCGGTAGTTGTCGTGCAGGGAGATCCGGTAATCGTGGTAGCCGACGATCTGTACCAGGGAATCGTAGAGAGGGATGTTCCTCTCCTGCATGCTCATGGGAGCGAAATGATCCGCTTCCAGCACGCCTTCCCACGGTTCAGGATCCTGAGGTTCCTTCCAGCGCAGGTCTCCCACCGGAGGCTTGGCATAGGGGATGCCCGCGTAGACTTCCACCGTCTCTTCCTTGTTGAAGACACCGCGCAGCTGTCCGTCTTTGACCGTGACGGTCTGCGTCCTTTTCGGATCTGATACGGATACGGCCGGGACATTTCTGACCGGCGGCCAGGTCAGAAAAAGGATCAGGACAAAGCACAGGATATAAGCCAAAGAAAACAGGAATCCGTGTCCCTTTTTGAGGATCAGCCAGAGCCACGCTCCTGTCAGAAACAGGAACAGGATCCAGCCAAGGAATGTATTGTGATTAAGCTCCAGGACCGCCGCAAAAAGGACGACCAGGAGGATGCGCAGTATGACAGTCAGGACGTTTTTCATAAGTTACCTTCCAACACCATTCTAATAGAAATTTTCAATCAACTGAAAAAAGATACACATTTTATGAAATAATAAAACATAAGAAAATGTGAGGAAGATATGCTGGAAGTATTCAAAACGGATATCCCGCAGCTGACGGGAAAGGAAAAACGCAAAGTATATGTCTACGTACCGGACATGGAAGGAAACTTCCCGGTACTTTATATGTTCGACGGACACAACCTCTTCAACGATGATGAAGCCACCTACGGCAAGAGCTGGGGCATGAAGGATTATCTGGACGCAAATCAGGTCCCGCTGATCGTGGTCGGCGTCGAATGCAACCACCACAGCGAGAGATACCGCCGCGGCGGCAGACTCTCCGAATACAGTCCCTTCGACTTCTCCGATCCGCAATGGGGCAAGATCAAGGGAAGAGGGAAGATCACGATGGACTGGTATGTGAACGAACTTAAACCCTACATCGACGACAACTATCCGACTCTTCCGCAAAGGCGCTACACCTTCATCTCCGGCAGTTCCATGGGCGGCCTGATGACCCTGTATGCGATCAGCGAATACAATGATGTCTTCTCCAGAGGGGCTGCACTGTCTCCTTCGGTCATCTTCGATCCGGAGAAGGTGATGGGAATGATCGAAAAGACAAAATACCGGAAGAATACGGTCCTGTACATGGACTACGGCGAAAACGAGATCCGCTACCGGGATACGAGACAGGTATATGCGGACGTGACTTCCGCACTGATGAAAAAGAAAGTACTGCTGGACAGCAGGATCGTACCGAAAGGCGATCACAACGAAGCCAGCTGGGAGAGAGCGATCCCGTTCTTCCTGGAGACGCTGTTCTACCGCTTATAGAGAGGATATTATGGAGACCAACTACTACGATTACTACAGTCATAACCTGAACCGGAACATGCCGATCAAGGTCTACGGACATCACGGCAGACCGGTCCTGTTCATCCCTTGCCAGGACGGACATTTCTATGACTTCGAAAACTTCCACATGACTGATACCTTCGCACCGTGGATCGAAAACGGCGATCTCATCGTCTTTGCGATCGATACGATCGACATCGAGACCTGGAGCGACAAAAACGGGGATCCATACTGGCGCATCCGCCATCACGAAGAGTGGATCAACTACATCACCAGGGAAGTCGTTCCGTTCATCCGCGAATACGTGAACGAGAAGAACGGCTGGGACGGCTATCCGGGCATCATGACCTTCGGCTGTTCCATGGGTGCGACGCATGCGCTGAACCTGTATCTGCGCTTCCCGGATCTCTTCGACCGCTGTCTGGCCCTCTCAGGGATCTACAATGCTTCCTACTTCCTGGGCGACTACATGGACGAAGTGGTCTACCAGAACTCCATCACCGACTACATGGCCAACATGGATCCGTCCCATCCGTTCATCGAACGCTACAACAACAATAAAGCGGTCGTCTGCGTCGGACGGGGAGCCTGGGAGGAACCCTGGAGCACCTGGTATCTGGATCAGCGCTTCCGGGAACTGGGCATCCACATCTGGGTCGACTACTGGGGCTTTGACGTGAATCACGACTGGCCGTGGTGGTATAAGCAGGTCCCTTATTTCCTGCCGTATCTGTTAGAAGGAGAGTAACATATGAACTTTATCTACATTTCCCCGAATTTTCCGGCGAACCACTGGAACTTCTGTCACCATCTGAAACTCAACGGACTCAACGTCCTGGGCATCGGCGATGCGGATTACGACAGTCTCACCGACGATCTGAAGGGATCCCTGACGGAATACTATAAAGTCTCTTCCCTGGAGAACTTCGACGAAGTCTTCCGGGCAGTGGCCTACTTTACCTTCCGCTACGGCAAGATCGACTGGCTCGAGTCCAACAACGAATACTGGCTGGAAAGAGATGCGAAGCTGCGTCAGGAATTCCACATCACCAGTGGATTCCAGCCGGAAGACATGGACAACGTCAAGTTCAAGTCCAAGATGAAGAAGAACTACATCAAGGCCGGCATTCCGGTCGCAAGATACCACATGGTGGATGACTACGAGGGATGCAAGGCGTTCACCGACGAAGTCGGCTATCCGGTCATCGCCAAGCCGGACAACGGCGTCGGCGCTTCCGATACCCACAAGCTGAAGTCCGACGAGGATCTGAAGCACTTCTTCGATACCAAGTTCGATGTGGAATACATCATGGAGGAATTCATCACCGGTGAAGTCCAGACCTACGATGCGATCATCAATTCCAAGGGAGAAGCCCTGTTTGAAAACGGCAACGTCACGGTCTGCGACCTGATGGAAGCCACCAACCTCAACGGAAACTCCGCCTTCTACGAAAGAAGCGTCCTGCCTCAGGAGATCCTGGACGCGGGAAGGGCCGTAGTCAAGGCCTTCGGCGTGAAGAGCCGCATGGTCCATCTGGAGTTCTTCCGTCTCACCAAGGACCAGCACCTCGGAAAGAAGGGCGATATCGTCGCTCTGGAAGTCAACATGCGTCCGAGCGGCGGCATCTCTCCGACGATGATGAACTGGGCCAACGGCACCGACGTATACAAGATCTGGGCGGACATGATCGCCTTCGATCACAGCGAAAAGAAGTGCGACTATCAGAAGGTCTGCATCTTCGCTTCCCGAAGGGACGGACGTCAGTTCTGTCTGACCATGGATGAAGTCCGGGAGAAGTACGCGGATCATCTGATGCAGGAAGGAAGAGTGGAGGAAGCACTCTCCGGAGCCATGGCCAACTACATGTTTATCGCGGTATTCGATACCGAAGAGGAAGCCAGAGCCTTCACTTTGGATGTATTGAGGGAAGTTGCGTAGTTCCATTCGAAAACCAGCATAAATAACCGCAGAAAATGCGGTTTTTTTGAATACCCGGGAAAGTGATGTTTCCCCAGGATGACATTTTCAATTAAAAAATCATCCTATATATAGATAAAAACTATGTAAATCTCTAAAAAAAGGATGATATAATATTGCCAGAATTTTCTTATAATAATTCGTTTGTGTAACAGGAGCTGTAGTACTATGAGAGATTTTCATAAGAAGATTGTGACGATACTTCTTGTGCTGCTGATGATGACCGAACAGGTCCCGGCAGTAAGGCTGTATGCGGAGGATGGGATCACCGTTACGGAAGAGGATCCGGGAACGGTGGAAGAGACGGAGATCCCTTCCGTGACGGAAGGGGATCCGGATGATCCTCAGCCGCCGGCAGGCAATGAAAACGGAGGGGATCCTGCAGGGCAGGGCGACCCTGTCATTGTTACAGATGACGGCGATGATACCGGCACTGTCGTCGAATTCATTTCCGACGAGAAGGAAGAGAACCGTGCGCTGAGCGTTCACGGTCCGGCAGCCCTTTCTCTGGAGATGGCGGCAGAAGCGATCGAAGAGAATACCGATCTGGATGAGGAAGAAGCTCTGGAAACAGCGAACGAGCTTTTTGCGGCTCCAAGCCTTCGCAGCCAGGAAGACCCTCTGCATCCGCGTTCCGGTGATGGCACGGATATCGAAGGATTCTCCATCAGTTGGAAAACGGAAGATACGATCGACAACGGCAGTGACGCACTTTTATACATCAAACCGGAAAAGGATGAACTCCAGACAGTCCGTCTGACTGTCAGGTATTCTCTTTCCGGCTCTTTTGATTACGAACCCGAAAAGGTCATCATCAAGCTTCCGGAGACCCTGTTTACCGGGAGAGACGGAAAGCCTCTCGGAGAGATCTCCATTCCTTACGATGAATGGCCTTCTACCAAAAAGGAATGGAACTGGAAACATAAGGACGGTTACTACATCTTTACGAATACCCGTACAATGGGAGCGGCCACCAAAGGTTTCTTTGACATTAGTTTTGTCGGACTTGTACCACATACTCTGATCGATATGAAGGAATACGGTCCTTACAAGGCTGCCATCGAAGTCATCAACCATGCGGAAAATACGCTTGGACTCTATTCCGATAATCTCTATGCGCAGTTCGATACGGAAGCGAAAGTAACGGATGCGAAGAAGAGCTCCTACAGCGAAGTGACAAGAGTGCCGGCATCTGCGATCCCTGTCGAACAGCGGATCGACGGCGAACAGTGGTACATCAAGGTCGACTGGTACGTCTGGGGAGAGACCGTTGCGAATACTCTCTATACGATGCAGATCAGAGATTTCGTCGACGGCGAATTCAGCGGTTTTGTGATCGATGCCAACGACGGAAATCTGGCCAAGATTAACACCTACGGTCAGTCCTATGAAGAAGGAAAGACCCGTTACTACTACTTCTCTACAGCATATCCGGCAAGTCAGTTCCTTCCGGATACCGATTACACTTTCCATAACAACGTTACATTTACCGTGACGGAAGTCGACCCGGCCTCGGGAAGCGATCCGCAGCTCGTTACGAATGAGACAGCTACAGCTACAAAGACCTGGAGATATCACGATCCGAAGTGGATCGAGCCAACAGGCCATTTCAACGTTTTCAAGAACGGCAACGACGGCAAGAGTGCCGGAAACAGGACGCATCATGCCAGAAGGCTTGAACCGTACAGCGACCATCATCTCTGGGACAACGGTTACTACGGAATCTACGGCGGTGCTTTGAACGTATTGCAGGACGGAGAAGATTTCGACTTCTCCTACACCGTAAACTCGATCGGCTATATCATGCCGTGGACCTGGCAGATCGTCGATCCGGGTACGGCAGAGATCCCGTGGTCAAGGATCATCGGAAACTACTTCCAGAGACCTGTCCGTATGATCACGATGGATGACGGCGTCAGCATCGGCAGGTTTGCGGAAAAACTGACGGTCCTGCAGGATTATGAATTCGTTTCCGTAGAATTCCTGGATGATCCGAAAGTCTATACCGGAACTCCGAAAAACATCAATCCGGACGGAAGCTGGCAGGCAAACAACTACGCGGACGGAACGTTTGAATACACAAGAGACAACAACAAGACGCATTGGCCGGACATCGATCTGGAAGTTTTGATCGACGGCAACTGGGAACACTATGCGACAGCGAGCTGGAAGACCAACCGTCTGGTCATCACCAGAGCCGATGGCACGACGCAGACCAATCCTGTCGTCAACTTCACGGAAGAAGAAAGAGGCAGGATCGAGAACTGGCGCACCATCACCATCTTCAAGAATGCGGCACTGGACTACGATGTCAGACCTTTGATCCGCATCAAGAGCAGCGACAAAGTCAGAGCGGTCGTCAATGCGGAATTTGCAAAGACGAACACTCCGGAACTTCAGTTCTACAACAACGTTACGATGACTGCAGATCAGTGGGACGTGAACACTCCGTACGATCCTGATCTGGATCTGTGGAGCAGGATCCTCGTACTCCCGAACGAACAGGCACCTTACAAAGACGGATATAACAGGGCGACAGGCTATACGACCGATACTGCCGTCTATCCATACAAGGATGGCAGCTGTGAATTCGAAGACGTCGACTATTCCAATGAAGTCTTCACCATCCATTATGATGCGAGAGTCGAGATCCAGACATTCATCAACAGCGCTGCGACCTTCAACCAGGCGATCGAAGACGGAAGACTGGTCACGGCCACCCACGGTTACTGGTACGACCTTCTGCCGAAAGGAGTCGTACCGATCCGTTCATCTGTGACTGTCAGAGACAGCGACGCGATCAAGGACATTCAGATCATCGAAGACTACAAGGGTTCCAGACGGTATCTGCTGGTAGTGGAAGTCGACCTGACTCCGGTACCGGAACGTTTCCGTGTCGGCGATGTCTACTATTACGAAGATGTGCCGACGATCTCCTTCGATGCGACATATTCCTTTGCGGCATATGACGATTTCGGCGATTATCTGCACAATGTGATCGCTTTTGAAAGCAGCAATCCTCTGGGAACGATCGACGGATACCGCGGCGAACCGGATAATCCGAACCTCGATCCTCCTAACAACGTTTCCACTCCGGATGTTTTTGCGAACGATCTGGAAAAGGGCTGGATGACGGATCTGGATCCGAATTCCTCCAGTGACAGTTTCGTTTATGCAGACAGATATCTCAAGTTGGAGAAGAACGACTATTCACAGACGTCTCTGTGGAAGGAAGTCGACGTCAACCACGAAGGCGACTTTACGACCGGCGTCTATTACGGCGATCCGAGCAATGCGCGTACGGTCTATATCGGGGGTGACTACACCTATCGTCTGCGCATCACTTCTTCGGATACGACCCAGACAGACGACATCGTCTTCTACGATAAGCTGGAAGAATTCTATGCTGGGGACGGTAACGACTCGATCGATATCAATGCACCGAGATGGAAAGGTACATTAAAGGGCGTCGACGTCAGAGAGCTTGTGGAAATGGGCTGTGATCCGGTCATTTACTACAGCTGGCGCGACGATCTGGAGCTGGCGGATGAATCCGATCCGACCGAAGCGCACGCCACCAATACCAATTTGAACAACGCGAACATCTGGCTGAAGGAATCCGCTTACTTTGCAAGCGGCCGTACCCTGGAACAGGTAACGATGGTCGCGGTCGATGCGCGTTCGAAGCAGGGCGGCGGCAGCTTTGTCCTGGATCCGATGGAAACGGCTGTCATCTACATCAACATGAAGGCGCCTTCCGGCGATGCGGCACAGGATCTCATCGAACAGGATGCGCATGCATACAACAACGCCTATTCCCTGTTCTATACCCATGACATCGACAATCCGTCAGGAGGCAACCAGTTATGGTTCATCCGTCAGGATTACACCAAAGTCGGTATGGAACCTTATACGATCAAGGTCACCAAGGATTGGGATGATGACAATAACCGTGACAATATCCGTCCGGGATCCATCGTCATCCATCTGCTTGCGGACAACAAAGATACCGGCAGAACGGTAGCTTTGCCGATCGTCTCAGAAGACGGCGAACTGATCTGGGAAGGCGAATTCGACAGACTTGCGTACAACAACCCGGATGGCAGCGTGATCAATTACAGCTTCAATGAAGAACCGATCCAGGATTACAACTGGTCCGTCAGCGAAGACGAAAACGGTGTCTATCACATCGTCAACCACCACATTCCGGCAAAGACCTCTATTACTGGTGACAAGAGCTGGAGCGGTGACAACGAACTGATCAGACCGGCCGTCATCCAGGTGGAACTCTATGCAGACGGACAGCCGACAGGCAACATCATGACCGTACAGGCAGACGAGAACGGAGACTGGCATTATACATTCGACAATCTCTTTAAATACAAAGATGGCAACGAGATCGTTTATACGGTAAAAGAAATCATCACGCAGTATACCTCGGCTTATGTCCAGGAATACAGCGGGACCGATATCAGGAACGTATATCATCCGTACGGCGATCTTTACGTGAAGAAACTGATCACCAACTACGATGAGATCTCCGAGATTGCGAAGAACAAGACCTTTACGTTCACATTCTTCTTTACGACCGACAACGGCACCGTTCCGGTCAGAGATCCTTACGATTACGAGATCCTGAACGTGCTCGAAGACGGAACGGAAGTTCCTTCGGGTGTTACGGGGAAAGTAGGCTACGGCGATTCGATCACGATCGGACACAATCAGGTCATCCATGTGAAGGAGATCGACATGGGTGTTGAATATGAACTCAAGGAAGGAAACGTTCCGGGTTTTGTGTTGGATTCTGCTGAAGGGATCAAGGGAAAGATCAAGCCAAACACGAGAAACGAAGTTGCCTTCAACAACAGATATTCCGCACAGGGATCTGTCAATCTGAAGGCAAACAAGCGCCTCGACAACAAGTCCATGAAACTCTATCAGTTCTTCTTCTATGTTTATGATGAAAACGGCAATGTCATCCGTTCGGATTCCAACAGCGAACCGACGACAGTGACAAGACCTGACGGAACCGTGGAATATTCCTATGCGCCGGTGACCTTCGGTGCGATCCGTTACAACGAGACCGATGACGGCAAGACTTATGAATACACCATAAAAGAAGTCATCATGGACAAGGACGGTTACGTCTACGACGATACGATCTACATGGCAAGAGTGACCGTTACGGACAACGGTGACGGCACAATGACCGTTGAAACGAAATACTATCTCAACAATACAGAGATTCAGGAAGCTGAAGTCCTTTTCCATAACAAATACGAGGCAGAAGGTGAAGTTGAACTTCTCGCCTGGAAAACGATCAAAGGCCGTGTTCTCAAGGACGACGAATTCACCTTCGAACTTCTGAACGAAGACGGATCTGAAGTCCTTGACACCAAGACCAATAAAGGCGGATCCGAAACAGCGACGATCACCTTTGAAAAGATCAAATATGACCAGACAGACATCGGAAACAGCTACTACTATCTGGTGCATGAAGTAAAAGGATCTGATGACACCGTCATCTATGATGAAGGCTATTTCGGATACAAGGTCACAGTCGAAGACTACAACAACGGTACGCTGAAGATCAGCTACATCTTCGTGAAAGTCAATGTGACGGTCGATGAAGACGGCAACATCACAAGTGTCGAATATCCGATGGTGGAAAAAGACATTCTGGATGATGAAGGCAATGTCATCGGAACGGAGATGGTGAATGAAGAAGTCGAGATGCCTGAATTCATCAACACCCTGGAAGATGGCGGATTAAGAATCATCAAGTACATCTCCGAAGATTCCGAAGATTACGATCCGGATCAGGAATTCGTTTTCCATGTGAAACTGACCGATACGAGCATCAAGGAAGGCGACGTCATCGAATACGAGATCGTCGCGGCACCTGAACGTAACGGCAATACGGAACCGGCACCGGCTCCTGCACAGGATGATGTTCCGGAAGCGGATGAGAGCGAAGAAGAAAATGAGACGGTTCCTTCCGTTGCGGGAGAGAATCTGCCTTTGCTGTCAGACCCGATCGGTCTGATCGTTCCTGCAGGAAGATTAGGGAATGCCGGACTGCAGAAGGATATTTTCCACGCAAACGAAGAGGATCTCGAGGGTGCCGGCTATGCGGTATACAACGCAAACGACAAGGAACTGATCTTCATCCGTGCCATTGCTACCGATGATGATCCATTGACGGATGGACAATACTATGACGTCATTCGTGACATCGACGGAAATGTCTACTCCGGCACAATCTATCATGCGGAAAACAGAATCAGATACAGCGCATTCAACAGGGACGTAGAGACGGTTAGAATGGTCCATGCGATCATTCCGGCAAGATCTACTGCGAACTGGTTCAAGAGTTGCTCCAATCTGACTTCGGTCGATCTCAGCAAACTCGATACGAAGAGAGTCATGGATATGAGCAACATGTTCAAAGGATGCTACAAATTGACATCTTTGGATGTGACCGGTTTTGATACGCAGAGCGTTACTAACATGAGCAGCATGTTCGAGGGATGCAGCGGTCTGACTTCGCTGGATGTCAGCAACTTCAACACCTCGAAAGTGACGACCATGGCAAGCATGTTCAGGAAGTGCTCCAATATCACCAGTTTCAATCTGAGCAACTTTGATACGAAGAAAGTCACAGACATGTCCTACATGTTTGCGGAGAATACCCAGATTCAAAGACTTGGGCTCGGGAATTTTGAGACGCCGGCACTGACGAACATGCAGGGCATGTTCATGGGTGACCACAAACTTACAAACCCTGAATTCAATTCGGAGAAATTCACGTCTTCCAATGTCACCGACATGTCCCACTTGTTCCAGGGATGCTACGACATCAATCTGACAGGTCCGTTGAGCGTTTTGCGGCATCTTGATACGCAAAACGTCACCGACATGTCCTATATGTTCAGCGAGATAACCTCCAGTCCGGGAGGAACAAAGACTATTGATCTGAGTTCGCTTGATACCTCATCACTGACGAACATGAGTCACATGTTCTACAATAACCGATATCTCGAGACATTGAATCTCAGCGGTTTTGATACATCAAAGGTCACGGATATGACCGATGCCTTTGTGACCTCAACCACTTCTCCTCCAAACAGCAATCTGAAGAAGGTCATTCTGGGCGATGCGTTTGACTTCAAAGGAAACAATATCACTGACGTCAGCAAGCAGGGCCTGCTTCCGCTGGTGAAGGAAACCCCGATTTATACCGGTTACTGGGTCCTGGAGGGTGATGAAACCGGAAGTTCCGCAAAGACATCGGAAGAACTGCGTGACTCGACAGTATCTATTCCGGGTACCTGGGTCTGGCAGAAGAAGAGCACAGACTATACGATCAAGTTCACGGCAGAAGAAGGTGCGAACGGAACGATGCCTGATGTGACTGCCCAGGCAAATCAGAATTACACGCTGCCGAAGAACAGATTTGTAAAGGTCGGCTACGATTTTGATTACTGGGAAGAAGTCGATGTCAGAAGAACATACGAGAATGAGGCGACGATCCCGGCGAATACCTACAGTGCAGGAAATACAGTCACTCTGAAAGCAGTATTTGAAAAGAGAGACACGAGTGCGACCGTCCATGACGGATGGATCGAGATCATCCTGCACGGCGGAGAGATGGCCGTGATCGACGATCTGCCTGCCGGTCTGGAGTATCTCGTAATGGAAGATACACCGGAGGGCTGGGTGCTGATCTATTCGGACAACGTTTCCGGAGTCATTGAACCTCTGGTTTATTCTACAGCTACATTCATCAACAAATATCAGCCGGATCAGACGAGCGCAAGGATCTATGGAATCAAGATGCTGGACAACAGATCTGCGGATCCGGACAGCTTCTGGTTCGAACTGCTGGACGAAAACGACGAAGTCATACAGACAAAACCGGTCGGAGCCGGAGGTTTCGTCCTGTTCGATGTCATCACATATACGAAAGCCGATGTCGGTCAGCACGTCTACACAGTCAGAGAGATCGATCCGGAAGATGACACGATCGATTACGATGCGCACTCCGAAACGGTTACCGTAACCGTAACGGAGAATCCGAACGGAACTCTTTCCGCAGAAGTGGAATATGACGAAGACGGAATCCTCTTCATCAACAAGAAGAGACCGGGCACGTTGAGGATCAAGAAAGTCGGTGAAGGAGTTACGGATGCGAACAAGGATGATGTGTTCACATTCAAGATCACGTTCACGAATGCCGACGGCATGCCTTTAGGCGACGGCGAAGATATCTACTGGTATCTGGCTTCCGACAGCATCGTAGGAAGAACACAGAAGGTGACCGAAACGGCTTTGAACAACGCCAAAGTCAATGAAGAAAAAGAGACTGCTTCAGGAGGCGGAAAGGCAGAAGCACTTCCGCTGAGAGGCAATCCTCTGCCGCTCAATATCTGGACAGGCATCAATGCTCCTTCGAAAGATGAGGGAGATAATACAGGTTCAGGTGTATTCCATGTGGAAGATCATCCTGAGCTGTCGATGGAAGGTCAGGCTTATGCGATATATGATTCTTCTACAAAAGAGTTCATCTTCTTTAGGGATGCAAGTGGCGCATATGCGAACGATTCAAATCAGACCGTTACGATAGACGGTGTGGAACATACCGGAAAAGTTTATACCGGTTTTGAAGAAGAAGTTTCAGGTGTACCGACCTGGTATACGATCAGATCCAGCATAAAGACTGTTTCTATCGCGGAAGGTCAGGCGATCAAGCCTCTTTCGACCTCTGGATGGTTTTATTATTCCGGTTCGTTGGAGTCCGTTGATCTTTCAAGAATGGATACATCAGCAGTTCAAACAATGGCTCAAATGTTCGAGAGATGCAGATTATTGACCTCTTTGGATCTAAGCACATTTGATACGACGAACGTTACAAGTATGTCTGCTATGTTCAAGGACTCAAATGGACTGGTCAGTTTGGATGTTTCAAGTTTTAATACATCCAAAGTAACGAGCATGAGCGGCATGTTCAGCGGATGTTCCGCTCTCACCTCTTTGGATGTCAGTGGTTTTGATACGTCCGAAGTAACGAATATGAGCAGCATGTTCAGCGGATGTTACTCTCTCACCTCTTTGGATGTCAGTGGTTTTGATACGTCCGAAGTAACGAATATGAGCAGCATGTTCAATCGATGTTCCGCTCTCACCTCTTTGGATGTCAGCAATTTCGACACTTCAAAGGTAACGACGATGGCTGTTATGTTTGGTTACTGTTATGGATTGCCACAGATCGATGTCAGCAATTTCGACACTTCAAAGGTAACGACCATGGCTTCTATGTTTGCCGGATGTGATGGTTTGACCGAATTGGATCTGTCGAATTTCGACACATCTAACGTTACCAGCATGGCGAATATGTTCTCGTTTGGCAATGCGACTTATGGGTCAAGGACTTGCCATTTACGTGCTTTGGATCTCACTGGTTTTGATACAAGTAACGTAACATCAATGTCAGGTATGTTCTGGGGCTGTTCAAGTCTGACGGAACTGGATGTCAGCAACTTCAATACTTCAAATGTACGAGATTTCAGTTATATGTTCTGTAGCTGTACCAATCTATCCGTTATTGATGTCAGCAACTTCGATACCTCGAGCGCAACAAGCATGAAGTCTATGTTCAGTTCCTGTTGGGCAGTCAAAGAGCTTGACCTTACCAATTTCAATACGGAGTCGGTTACAGACATGAGTGGAATGTTCTGGTACTGCAAGAATATGGAATACCTGAATGTGAGTTCTTTTGATACGACTAAAGTCAGAGATATGACCGGAATGTTCACGCATTGCGAGACGATAAAAGAAATGAACCTCTCGTCTTTCGATACGAGCAGTGTCAGAGAAATGAGATACATTTTCAATGCGTGCATAAATCTAGAGTATCTCGATATATCCGGATTCGATTTTTCAAGCATCAGCAATAATGTTTCGATCATTAATTTCTTCGGAACAGCAAGTCCGACTGTAGCAGCAAATTATACGACGTTAAACCAAACGCAGGTTCCATGTTCAAAGTTGTCTACCGTCATACTCGGCCCTAGAATCAGTTTCTACTACAGCCGAACGACTGAATCGAAATATTTCCTGTTGCCTACTCCTCCTTCCGGTTCTCCATATACCGGAAAATGGGTCCGGCTAGGCTATCCTACCCCTGCATATACTCCTGATCAATTGAGATCGTTCTATAATTCTTCGATCCAGAATTTAGGAAACAGCTCGTATACCGGAGTCTGGGTTTGGGAAACGAACGCAACATCTTCTGTTGTGAAATTCAACGCAAATGGCGGTTATACACAGCAGGGAGATATTATAGTTACTTCTTTAAATAAAGAAATAACGATGCCGGAAGCGGTCCGTCCGGGACATATTTTGAAAGGATGGGACACTGTCCAAGAGGGTTCCAGATCTCTGTATCCGGTCGGAACGACGATCGAGTATAATCAGCTCTCCGATTCTTTAGGAAAGACGATCTTCCTCTATGCCCAGTGGGTACAGGGTGAAAACAGAGAGTATACAGTTGAACACTATCGTCAGAATGCTTCTGAAGACGGCTATGCTCTTTACGAGACAGAGAGAAAGACAGTTCTCGTTGAAGGAAGCGAAGAAGAACTGATCGATAAAGTTGTTACTGTAACTCCTGAAGTCAAGACATACGAGGGATATACTTCCCCGGATGCCCAGACGGTCGAAGTCGCAAGAGACGGTTCAACGGTCGTGAAGTATTACTATGATCGCGAAACATACCGGATCATATTTGACGGAAACGGTGCAACTTCCGGCCGCATGAATGATCTTAAATGTCAGCCTGGAATTGCAGTTGATCTGCCGATAAACATGTTCCAGAAGACCGGATCGATCTTCTTTGGCTGGAATACCGAGGCAGACGGCAGCGGAACGTACTATTCAGACGGTCAGTCAGTAAGAGACCTGGCTGAAGTAAATGATTCGATTACCCTGTATGCCCAGTGGAAGGACAATGAAAACGATCCGTTGTCTCCGACATCCGGTGTCGTATATGTTTCATGTACAGCCGGACAGACGATCGTGATCCCGAACCTCCCGCAAGGTACGACATACCAGATCGAAGAAGTGAACATTCCGGAAGGATGGTCACTGATCGACCTCATCGGCGCTTCAGGAGTGATCGTTTCCAATGAAACTGCCGAGGCTGTATTCACCAATGAATATGATGCCGATGGCAGAGCACAGATCATTGCCTACAAGAAACTGAACGGTGCAGATCTCAAGGAAGGCGATTTCACATTCGAACTGCTGGATGAAGAAGGAAAAGTCATTCAGACAAAACAGAACGGCGAAGTCGATACCAATGAGTATCTGCTGGACGAAGAAGGCTACATTGTAGAAGACGAGAACGGTGATCCGATCGAGAACCCATGGTACGGATATGCCAAGGTCGAATTCGATCCGATCGCATATAAAAACGACGACATCGGAACTCATGCCTATTCCGTCAGAGAACAGGCCGGTGACGACAGCGGAATCGTCTACGATGAAAGAGTCTATACCGTGACCGTAGAAGTCAGCGATGCGGGTAAAGGAAAGCTTGAAACAGAAGTCATCTATCAGGATGACAAAGAGCCGATCTTTACTAACATTGCCAATCCGGGATCTTTAAAGATCACGAAGAAGACGCAAGGCGGCGGCGATCCGAATCAGATGTTCTCCTTTGTCGTACATCTGTATGACAAGAACGGAAATGAGTTCACCGAAGAACAGTATCAGGCGGTCTCTGTCGCATCCTATGCCGGAATGGCGAAATCTCCGACTTTGGATAACGAGGGGAATATCGTATCCACCATTACCCAGTTCTACGGTGTTACCCCAAGAATTCCAGCAAGCGGTCCGTACGCCAATAGGTATCGTGTCAAGATGACGTATGGAGACATGGATAACGGTTATCTGTATGTCAATAACGTATTCTATGATACAAGGACGAACGGACAGTTGATCTATACGGAATTCGATGTGGAAGCAGACCAAGTGGTATTCAGTTTCGTCGTTCCTTATACTCCTGCCGCAGGATATGGTTATTATGCCAAAGTATATGCGATTAGTCAGGGCATTCTGTCCTCCAATGGTGTGATTCAGCTAAAGGGAGGAGAAGAGATAACATTACTCGACCTTCCTCTTGGTACAAGATACGAAGTCGAGGAAGTAGATATCCCTGATCATTGGACGAAAGTGTCCGAAGAGAATACTTCCGGCACGATCGCACAAGGTACGGAAGCAAGCGTAACCTTCACCAACAGATATGAATATATTCCTCAGAACGTTTCTGTTTCATTGGAAGCTTATAAGACGGTGACCGGAGGCAAGATCCTGGAGGAAGATAATTTCTATTTCGAGTTGCAGGATGAAGGCGGCAATGCGCTGCAGATCAAGACGACGGACGATCATTCTGATGACGAACATGATGTTTCGACCAGCACGATCACCTTTGATCCACTGAACTTCAGTGAGGAGGATATCGGTACTCATACCTACTACATCCATGAAGTTGTCGGTGATTCCGAAGAGATCATATATGACGGTACACAGTACGAAGCGATCGTCAGGATCTTCATGGAAGCGGGTGTTCTCAAAGCAGATGTGACCTATCGGATCCCGCAGAAAGACGGATCATACGAAGAAGCAGAGAAGATCGAATTCATCAATAAGAAGAGTTCGGAACTGACGATCGTCAAGAAGACGCAAGGCGGCGGTGATCCGGATCAGGAATTCTCCTTCGTCGTACATCTGTATGACAAGGACGGAAATGAACTGACGGATGCTTTCGCTACGGACAGGATCACCGATCAGGTCATTCATCATGAAGTGATCTCTCATTCTCCAAATGTGGACGAAAATGGGAACCAGGTTCCTGGATATGTCTGGAGCAGTGTCGAAGGATTCTCGGAAGGATACGCTGATTATGTAGATATGGGAGGCGTTGAGGAGTGTACGGTCAATATCACATACGGCGCTCCAAGCTATTGTGCTGTAAACCTGAACGGACTTTACCGATTCTATGTAGGTTCATTGGGTGATGTCCAGAGCCGGACCTTGACACTGACAAAAGATCAATTCAAACGGAACGACCAAGGTTATGATTATCTGCTGCATTTCAGTATGTTCTCGCCTCAGCAATGGGAAGGCTACGGATATTACGCTGTCGTCACATACGATACGACGGAGACCGGAGCCGTTACCTATACTTCCGGTGACGTCATTACACTGAAGGCGGATGAACCGTTAACGATCACAGGCATTCCTCTCGGCACAAGATATGAAGTGGAAGAAGTTGATATCCCTGCACAGTGGATGAAAGTGTCTGAAGAGAATACTTCCGGCACGATCAGAAAGAGCGAGGTGGCAACCGTTACCTTCACCAACGAGTATGTCCCTCAGACGATCGAAGTTCCGCTTGAAACCTGCAAGACAGTGAAAGGCGGTCTGATCCTGGAAGAAGACGAATTTACCTTCGAACTCCAGGATAAAGACGGCAAGGTGCTTCAGACCAGGACGACGGACAGCCATTCCGTTAGTTCAAGTACGATCACCTTCGATCCTTTGACTTTCTCTGAATACGAGCTTGGTACATATACCTACTATGTACATGAAGTCATCGGTGATTCCGAAGAGATCGTCTATGATGAAACGCAGTATGAAGCAACCGTCAGAGTCTTCATGGAAGGCGGAGTCCTCAAGGCAGATGTGACTTATCGGAAAGTGAATGAAGACGGAACGTCTCAAGAAGTCGACAAGATCGAATTCGTGAATGCTAAAGCGTCAGAGATGACGATCGTCAAGAAGACGGTTGGCGGCGGCGATCCGGATCAGGAATTCTCCTTCGTCGTACATCTGTATGACAAGAACGGAAAGGAGTTCACTGAGGAACAGTACCAGAGTGTCTATGTCAGTTCCTATATTGGAATGTCGAAATCTCCGACTCTGGATGATGACGGAAACTTCGCAGCAGAAGTTACGGAATTCTACGGAAATACGCAACAGATCCCGGAAAACAGTCAGGAGGTCGGAAAGTATCGTGTCAAGATGAGATACGGCGACATGGATAATGGCTATCTGTATGTCAACGGAACCTACTTCGATACGAGAACCGACGGTGAACTGATCGATACGGAATTCGATGTCGAAGCAAGCAGCGTGGAATTCAGCTTCGTCATTCCTCACAGCTATCCAAGCGGAGGATACGGCTACTACGCCAAAGTATACAAGTTTGAGGACAACGTATTGTCTTCCGGCCATATCATTCATCTGAAAGCAGGAGAAGAAATCATACTGGACAATCTCCCTTACGGAACAAGATACGAGGTCGAAGAAGTCGATATTCCTGCAAACTGGACGAAAGTGTCTGAAGAGAATGCTTCCGGTACGATCACGAAAGATAATAAAGTCACAGTTACCTTCACCAACTCGAATGTTGCGAGCCTCGAGATCGAGAAGGAACTGGATTCCTGGGAGACCGGTTCTCCGGTAACGTTCGTCTTCGATGTCGTTGCGAAGGTCGGAGATGAAGTGGTCTATGCGAATGTTCACTCGATGACTTTCACCGGACCGGGTACAAAAAAGATCACGATCTCTAATCTTCCGGGGAATGCGATCGTAACCGTGAAAGAGATCTATGCCGGTGCAGGATATGAAGTATCCGGTGATGCGGAATTCACGGTAGAACTGGCGAAAGAACGGAAAGTGAAGTTCAAGAACACATACAACAAGAAGAAGAAACGAGGATATGGTGCCCAGAATACCTTCACCAGAAGTGACGGAGGTACCTGGACCTGGGAGAACGATCTCGGGAAAGGAGGTGAATGATCATGAGAGGTAAGACAATGAAAAAGATTCTGATTACATTTATGATCATCACCGTCTTCCTGATCTCGATCCCTTCCGCGATGGCCTACTTTACAACGTATGCCAGAGTGAAGGGAACCAAACCGGTCAAACTGAAAGAAGTCGTGGAATTCAAGGAAGAAGACACCAGCGGTAATAAGCACGTTGTGATCACTGCGAATGCAGATTCCGATCCGATCTACGTCAGACTGAGAGCGTATGCCTCTTCGGAGATCATGAGCCTTCTGAAATACAAATATACGGAAGGCCAGTGGACGGAAGTGGATGGCTGGTACGAATATTACCAGGTACTGAAAGCCGGAGAATCTGCAGTCATGGATATCGAGATCGATAAGACCGATATCGAAAACGAACAGTTCAACGTAGTCGTCGTCTACGAATATATCCCTGCCATTTCCGACGGCAACGGAGGATATGTCAAAGACTGGGAAGCTGAATGGACAGGAGGTGGCAACTGATGAACAAGATGAAACGCAAGATCGTCATCGCCGCCTTCATCCTGATGGCCGGAACCTTCCTGTTCTCGGCCTTCGGCGCGACCAGAGCGGCTCTGATCACATCCGGTGTCTACGATTCCCAGTTCGAGATGTATGATATCGGTGTCACGCTGAACGAAAACGGAACGCCGATCGCCTGGAGATTCTATAATGGAAAGGATAGGGATTGGGTCGTAAACAAAGAGACTTCGCTGTTTGCGAGTCTGAATGAGATCCGTTATGGAACACAGTATCCGGAACTGCTGTCGGTCAGAAACAGCGGTCAGATCGATGAATACGTAAGAGTCACGATCTACAAGTACTGGCTGGACAAAGACGGCAACAAGAACCCGGCAATGGATCCGGATCTCATCGATCTGCATATCCTTACCGGGGACAACAACTGGATCGAAGATACGGATTATACTACAAAGGAACGTACTGTTCTTTACTACACACGGCCATTGAAAGGCTCCAAATCGATGAGAGGCGGAGAAACGACGCCTGATTTCGCAGATTCGATGATGTTGGATAAGGACATCAAGAACTATGTGAAGCAGAAAACGACAGCTTATGATGCAACATCGGGTTACACGATCATCACGACAGAATACGTCTATGACGGATGTACCTTCTGTATTGACGTGGAAGTCGATGCCGTCCAGACACACAACGCGGCAGATGCGGCGCTCAGTGCCTGGGGCAGAGCGATAAAGATCGATGAGAACGGCGCACTCAGTTTAGTACAGGGGGGCAACTAACATGAAAAAGATCATCAGCTTACTCTTAGTGATCCTGATCAGCCTTCCGATGACCGTCAAGGCAGATACCTATCCCGTGGAAGACACGGACTGGAGAGTTACGTTCGACGGAAAGAAACTGAATGCGAACTACACTTCCCAGGAAGTCGCCGATGCGATGGCCGGCATGCAGCCGGGAGATGATGCGGATCTGGAGATTACCATCAGAAACGGCTACAACGAAACGACCACCTGGTGGCTGGGCAACGAAGTGATCGAAAGCTTCGAGGACAGTTCCAGGGCATCGGATGGCGCATACCGCTACGCTTTGTCCTATACCGATCCTTCCGGGAACGAAACGGTTCTGTATTCATCCCTGAAAGTCGGCGGTACGGGAAGCGGATCCGGTCTGCACGAAGCGACGGATGCTTTAGGCAAACTGTTCCTGCTCGGAGATCTCTCCAATGGCCAGCAGGGTGTCGTCAAAGTACACATCGAACTGGATGGAGAGACCCAGAACAACTCCTACCAGGATACTCTGGCGGAACTGCAGATCAACTTTGCGGTGGAACTGCCGGATAAACCGGAACGGTTCCGTATCCCTAAGACCGGTGGTCTCGCTTCCGAAGACATGCTGGCGACCCGGGATCTGTATTTCCTGGCCTGCGGCATCTCTTTCCTGATCCTGATGATCCTGGCGGCCTATCTGTACCGTGACAGCAGGAGAAGGAGGTCCCACTGATGAAAAACAGAAGATTCATCCTTCCTGTAGTGGCGGTGCTGCTGCTGAACCTGTTCTGCCTCTCTGTCCGTGCAGAAGATACCTACTATACGGTAACGGTCTCTTCCGGACTGCACGGAACATTTGAAGACGGTTCGACAAAAAAGGAAGTTCAGATCAAAGCCGGCAGCGAATGGAATCCGGGGAATTTCGTCATCGCACAGGATGATGTCGATGACACTTATTACTTCCGCGGCTACCACGTTTCCGGTATTGAAGGAACACTGGCCGGTGCGCAGATCATCAATCAGGACATGGTCTTTGTTGCGACGTACGGGATCGAAAACAACCTGGTCGAATACTATGTCAACTATGTGGACGAATACGGCAATACGCTGCTTCCGAGGGCGACCTATCATGGCAACGTCGGAGACAAGCCGGTCATAGCCTATGTATATATCCCGAATTACGCACCGCAGACGCGCAACTTTACCGGTACTCTCAGCGAAGATGAAGTGACGGAATTCACGTTCGTCTATCGCCGTGTCGAAGCTCCGGAGCCGATCATAGAAGAAATCGAAGGCGGAGGTACGACAGGCGGCGGAACCGGCGGTGGCGGTACCGGAGGCGGAGGAGAAAACGGTGAGGTGACGCCGGGAGGCGAAGTCACACCGGATATCCCGGTCGATATCATCGATATCGATGAACCGGATACACCTGCTGCTCAGCCGGACGATACTCCTGAAAACGGCGGAGAGAACGATGGCGGAAACGGAGCCGTTTCACCGCTGACGTATCTGATTCCGATCGCCGGGGGCAGCCTGCTTCTGTTGCTGTTATTGATCTTCCTTCTGAGAAGACGTAAAGGAAATGACAAGGAAGCCTGAGACAAAAAAGAACAGAAAAAAAGCCGGGACGAATATGACGGCTTTTTTGCGTATCTGCGGAGCGGTCTTTGTGCTCCTGTTTTTCCTGACCGCTGCGCTCCTGATCGTTCCGGGACTTCTCGGAATCAAGAATTATTATGTCGTCTCCGGCAGTATGGAACCGCAGATCCCGGTCGGATCGATGATCTATGTGAAAGACAGCGATCCTCTGGAACTGAAGGAAGGGGACATCGTCGCCTTTTCCGTGGGCAATTCCGTCGTGACCCATCGCGTTACGGAAAACGATACGGTAAACGGTCAGCTTCGCACAAAAGGGGATCAGAATCCGATCGAGGATGCCCAGACGGTCCCTTACCGGAACGTGATCGGAAAGTATGTCATCCATCTGCCGTATGTAGGATTTGCGGGAGCGTTTTTCAGCACGTTCTACGGACGTCTGCTGCTGGTTGCGGTCGGTATGATCGGAGTATTGCTTTTGACGTATACGGGCCCGAAAAAGGCCTGAGAAACAGCTTAAACATCTAAACAAAAGAAAAACTCCCTTCCGGGAGTCTTTTCTTTTATTTCGGGGGGAAATTATCTTGGTTTCTGATTTAATGATAACGGACAGATTCCGCTGAATTATCGGGAGATTATGTAAAAATATGTGTTATTCCAAAATGACGGAAGAAACAAAATGCGCTATACTATATTCAGACGTGCTGAGTTGGCGGAGCCCGGTCGAACGCACCTGATTCGAAATCAGGCGAACAGAAATGTTCCGAAGGTTCGAATCCTTCACTCAGCGCCATCGAAAAGGAAAGATCCTGAAACAGGATCTTTTTTCATGGAAGTTCGGGGATCTTTCCGGTCTCAATGAGATCGTAGAGATACTGCCGGAAGATTTTGCAGGTCTCCCAGTCGGCATCATCCATATCCAGTGTGGAAGAGAAACTGAAGGAATCCCCGTCGCTGTAACGGACGCAGTACCATCCGGTGGATCCGTCGAGGATCTGCCAGGATTCGTAATCTTTTTCCGGGATGAGACAGAAGTCCGTCTGTTCCAGCCAGGCTTCCAGGTTTTCGATCGCCTCTCTGGACAGTGTTTTCTTCTTCGTCTTCTCTGGGGAGTTGAATGTTTCCTTCTTGGAATGGGTGATACGGACCTTGCTGTCGTTCAGGATCTCCATCCTCACTTCTTCGTGATCTCCGAGTTCTCCGCCTCCGTAGGAGTAGATGGCTTCCACGAGGTGTCTTTCCACTTTGGTGTCTTCCCCTTTCTGTTCGGTACAGCCTGTGATTATGAACAATAACAGCGATATTATCAGAAACTTCTTCATATCATTATCATAATATAAAACCCGTTGGATGTGGATGAGTGTATCTAAAACGGCTACATGCCTGTTGAGAAAGGATTTCACTTTTTCAACACAGAGATCCTTTATAATGAAAACGTAACAGGAGGTCGGAGATATCCTGGCCACCGGAATATCATAAGGAAAAGGCAGCTCGCGCGGGCAATAAGCTGTCTTTTCTATTGGAGAGTGCGTTTTTCTGAACCGCGGATATCCTACAATAGGAGACGGAGGTGATGCCTATGTACGGTGCGATCATCGGCGATATCGTCGGATCCCGTTTCGAGTTCGACAACATAAAGACGAAAGAGTTTGAACTCTTTCACAGACGCTGCAGCTTTACGGATGATACGGTGATGACCGTTGCGGTAGGGAAGGCTCTGTATGAATCTGAGAAGAATGGTTTCGCCGATCTGGAGGAACAGCTGGTCCATTGGATGCATGCGTACGGAAAGAAGTATCCTCGCCGGGGATACGGAGGGCGTTTCCGCCGCTGGCTTCTGGAAGGTCTGACAGAACCTTACCGGTCCTACGGAAACGGATCGGGAATGCGGACTTCCGCCTGTGCGGAATACGCGAATGATTTGGAAAAAGCCCTGACTCTGGCGAAGCGCTGTGCTGCCGTGACCCACGATCATCCGGAAGGGATCAAAGGTGCGGAAGCGATCACTGCCTGTATCTTTCTGGCAAAACAGGGTAAGACGAAAGAGGAGATCCGGAACCATGTGAACGGGAATTTCTATCCCCTGGATTTCACCCTGGACGGGATCCGGGATGACTATGAATTCGATGAGACCTGTCAGGGATCGGTCCCTCAGGCGATCGAAGCGTTCCTGGAATCAGAGTCCTTTGAAGACTGCATCCGCAACGCAATATCCATCGGGGGCGATTCGGACACGATCGCAGCCATGGCCGGCAGTATCGCGGAAGCCTATTACGGCATTCCCGAAGAGCTGATCCGCAGCGCAGACAGATATCTGGATGATGATCTTAAGGAAGAGATCCGTGTTATAATGAATGCAGGAGGAATAAGACAATGATCCGAGAAAGGATGGATGTACACTGACTCCTGATCACAGGCGATCCGTCTGTTCCATACGCAAGTCTTGAGAGACTTGCTTTTTTGTTCAAAAAAAAAAGCGGCATCTACAGCCACTTTTTCTTTTTGAAGTAGTAGATCAGTCCGACGGCGATCAGGATACTGACCAGGATCACGGCCGGATAGGCCAGAGGCTGGTTCAGTTCCGGCATGTAGCGGAAGTTCATTCCGTACCAGCCGGCGATCAGAGTCAGAGGCATGAAGATGGAGGTGATGACGGTCAGCACCGTCATGATCTCGTTCTGCCGAAGGGAGATCCTGTCCCGGTTCATGTCTTCGATCTGGATGACATAGTCGCGCAGGTCGTCGGTCGTGTTCAGCATCCGGTCCAGACGGTCGATGAAGGAACGGAAGTAACGCATGTTCTCTTCCCGGAAGAAGCCGTTCTCGTTTTCGTCCAGTTCCTGAGCCAGATCCAGAAGCTGCTCGTAGTGGGCGTTGAAACGGCGGATCTCGCTGCGGATCTCGTTGAGACGGACAGGGACCTGGGTCTGTTCGATGGTGTCTTCCATGACTTCCAGTTCCATCTCGTACTTCTGCAGGATGCGCAGATCGTCCTTGACGATGGAATCCAGGAAATCGTAGAGGAAACGTTCCATGCACGGATCCTGCCACTTCTTGTTTGTACGGATATAGCGCAGAGTCTCATCCACATAGCCGCTGTCGTCGACAAAGACGATGATCCTGTCGTTCAGGATGAAGGAGAAAGTCGGATCATCCCGCTGCAGATCGTTCCGGTCCATGATCATGAAAGAACCGGTCAGACAGTCCTGACGGACGTTGGCGTGAGTGGAATACTGATCGATGAGCTCGTTGCTGAGATCATCGGAAAACGGAAAGGATCCTTTGTTTGCTTCCCAGTCTTTCGCGGTCATGAGGACGACGCACGGTTCGTTCTCAGGAAGCGTATCGGTCTTGGTAAGACAGTCTCTGATCAGATAGTACATAACATCAGTATAACAAAAAAGCCCCGTAGAGGCTTATCTGTTTTTCAGCATTTCCAGCAGTTCTTCCGTCGGATTGACGAAGACGTACCTTCCCGGATTGACTTGGTAGAATTCCGACATCGAATATGTCACCCGGAGTCTCACTTCTCCGTTTCCCATGACGTTTCCGTCGGAGATCGTGATCGTATCGTTCCGTTGATCCACTTCATCCACGCACAGAACGTGCGGACTGGAAGCACTGATGGAGACGATCCCCATCGTTTCCGGATGGTCGTCGATCTTGAACAGATGATGGAGGACACCTTCCTCGTCGTAGTAGACGGCGGAGTTGTAGACATACATCGCGAAATTGTCACCGTTTCCGGAAGGGCCGTTGCCGGAAGAATTGAATCCGTAGATGTCATAGAACCACATCTGGGCAAAGAAGGTGCACTGATAATCGGTACTGGAACCGTGGATCAGACCGCGGTAGTAGAGATCTCTGGCATGGCTCCAGGCCCTGGAAGCCGGAGTGGACCATTTGGTATAGTATCCCGAATACAGATACCAGTTGACATCGGAATGATAGACCGGTTTCGGCAGCAGATCGCTGAGATCCGGATCTTCCTGATCGAAGGCCTGCAGCAGATTGTCCGAGTAGGAAGCGAGTCTCTGGACCGCCACTTTCTCTTTGTATTCGTTCGAAGTGCCCGGATTGGTATAGGCATAGACCAGCTGAGGCATGCAGAAAATACCGATATAGAGGATAAGGGTGGACAGAACGGTAACGGTAAGATATCTGAGCGCCTGTTTCAGAGCATCTCGACGATAGGAGTCATAGGTCTCTGTCAGGGCAAAATGTGCTGCGTTCAAGTTGGTCATAGAAACGTAAACTCCATCATTATAGGCCTGTTCTCCCGTTTTTGCAAATTTCACGCCTGTTCTAAGAGTGTCTGCTTCTTCAAAAAAGAGGATTTTCCCCTATAATGGAAGTATGATCACATACATCCTCATCCTCGTGAATGTTGCCGTATTCCTGCTGATCCGGACGAACAGACTGGATCCCGGATATCTCGGCTCTTCCTATCATAACGTCTTCAACCGGAAGGAATACTACCGCATCATCACCGGTGCATTTACCCACGTGGAGATCCTGCATCTCTTCTGCAATATGTCTTCTCTTCTGAACGTCGGCACCTTTGTGGAGAGTGCCTTCGGTTCCGGAAAGATGCTGCTGATCTATTTCGTTTCCATGATCCTGGGCAGGGTATTCGCCATGCTGATACGTCATGGCAATCACGATGACTATACGGAATCCATCGGAGCTTCCGGAGCCATCTGCGGACTTCTGGGAACCTACTTCCTGGTCGTCGTCTACTTCTATGGACTCTCTGCTTTGCAGACACTGATCCGTCCGATCGCTTCCCTGCTGGTCATGTCGATCCTGCCGGGAGTGGATGGTACTTCCCATTTCTGCTGCATGGGAGTGGGAATGGCAGTCACATTCCTGCTGCTTCTGATTTGAAAACATGGATAAGAACAGAAAAGCGTTAAGGATCCTGGGATCGCTGATCATTCTGGGAGCATTCATTTCTCTTGTCATCGGTGCACATATGACGAGGACGGAACATCAAGCACTTCTGCTTTCGGGAGAAAGAAGGACTCTGTTGAGTGCCATATCCGGAGGGATCGGAGTGATGATTTCGGCAGTGACCAATCTTGCGGAAGGAGTCACGTCCCTGATGGCTTCGAAGAACGCCCGGTTTGCCGGTCCGGCCTGGGTCTGTTCCTTCTTCTCCGTCCTGTCCAACCTGATCAGCGGGATCTCGTCCATCGCAAAGTCAGGATTCTCAATGATGACCTTGGCGGGTCTGATCACAGCCATCGGTCTGGCGATCAATGTCTATGTCGCTGCCGGAAGGCTGAAACAATCCTATCCGAAATAAAAACGGCTCTGTGAGCCGTTATTTTTTTCTCAGGTCCTTCAAAAGGAAAGAGGACAGTTCAATGACGAAGTGTTCCTCTTTCAGATCGGAATAGGGATAGGATGTCGCAAGATGGACATCCACATCGCCAATCTTTGTCGGAACAAAGTCTTCGGAATTTCCCATGATCTCATACATGACATCCGGGTACAGGACATTTCCGTTTTCATCCGGATCGAGAGTCCAGCTTTCGTAGGGCTTTTCGATATCGACGCCCATCTCATCTAGATACTTCGCCACATCCGGGTAGACCTTTCTGATCTGGGTGATGAAGTTTCGACACCATTCACAGTCACAGACGTCTTCCTCTTTCAGGTTCAGATAGTATTCTCTTGTCTTTTCGATATCCATCATTTCATCTTTCCTTTGTAAAGATAGAGTACGTCGTTATCCGGCAGTTCCTTCATGTCGGAGATGTCGACGCCTTTGTTACGGGCGATCTGACGGATCAGTTTCAATCCCACGAGAGAGGCATGGTAATCGTCGATCACGTCGTCATCGTACTTCCTCTCGATCGTGATGATCCTTCCGTAGCGTTCCTTCAGCTGACGATACAGGAGGTCGTCCAGTTCGCTCTTCATCTTAAAGAAGATCAGTTCGCTGTTTCCCTTGCGGCTCAGATTGATCCTGCCGTGACAGAAGTCGTATTTGTCGTGAACGACACAGGCGGCCATTCCCGATTCGGTGAAACAGGATTCCAGCAGGGAAGCAGCCGTCAGAGTCTCGTATCCGGACATGACTTCGTAGAAGTCCGCATCGGATTCGCTGTCGATCTCTTCCTCCAGGATTCCTTCCGGCATCCGGTGGTCTTTCAGGTAGTACAGCAGCAGTACGGTCATCGGGATGATCGTCGCATTGACCGAGACGTAGGATCTTTCCTGCGGCATCGTGTAGACGATGTTTTCACAGCCGGAACGCGGATGGCCGGTAAACAGATACTTGTTCAGTTTCGTATCGAAGATAACATCGACGCCGATGTTTGTTCCGGAATAGGAGACGGCGATGACGTTCTCATAGGGAGTCAGGTCCATGCGGGTGAGATCCCTGGGATAGACGAAGGTACACAGAAGATGTCTCTTTTCTCTAAGGACCTTGGCCAGAAAGCGAGCTACTACGGAAGATCCGCCCACTCCCGTTACCAGCGTCGGGCCTTCGATCCCGTCCAGTTTCCGGAACACTTCCTCGAGATCCGTATCCCTGAGTGCCGCTTCGATCTTCTCTTTCATCGAGCCGAAGCAGTCGTCCATCTTGTCGTATTCATAGATCATAGTGGTGCTCCTTGGCAAAGTCTTTCAATTCCTGCAGGGAAGCGACACCGCCCAGTCCGCCGAACACCGTACAGGCGTAGGCGCCGTTGACGGTCGCCATGGCCAGCGCTTTCTCGTATGTCATTCCCTTCATCAGACAGGCCAGAAAACAGCCTGCGAAGGCATCTCCGGCTCCGGTGGAATCCAGGACCTCCAGATCTTTAACAGGCTCCATGGACACGACACGGTCTTTCAGATACAGGATCGATCCGGCAGATCCCTTCGTGACGACGACGAATTCTCCGCCGTTATTCAGGATGATGTCCTTCGGTTCCCCGTCGGAATGGGCCTTCAGGCGCGCGTAGTCGGTCTCATTGATGAACAGTCCGTCTGCGAGCGTGTAGAGGATCTTCGCGCGGGAAGGATCGTCGTACTTGCTGGAACCGTCCAGGACGATCCTGGCGCCGTTTCGTTTTGCTTCCAGCAACGGTTCCAGGGAAGAGAAGGACCGTTCGATCATATGCATCAGGGAATAAATGTATGCGGAATCATTCAGCAGTTCCTGCATCTTTTCATCCACGTCATAGGTTGGACGGATCGGATCCACCACGAACATCGTTCTCTGATCCCCGTTGATGATGATCACGACCTTCCCGTTCTTTACGTTTTCCTTGATCTGAACGTTTTTCGTGTCCACATGCAGACGCTCCAGTTCCTTCAGCAGGAACGGAGTGCTCGCGTCGTCCTTTCCCAGCATGTCCAGAGCCTTGACGTCCTCCTCCTTGGAGGCACAGACAGCTCCGACGTTGAGCGGACAGCCGCCTGCCGAAATGAAGACGTGGCGGGCATGCGTAAAGTCCCCCAGATCGGGCCAGGTATCGGCTTCGTAGAATTCATCGACACTGCTTCCCAGAAGGGTCAGTAGGTATTTTTCCATAATTCAATTATATTATGAATAAAAAACATTCTTTTATATAATGAACTTGAGGAGAAGCTTATGTTCAAAGATATACAGGAAGCAAAACAATACATACAAAACAATCAGATCAGATACGTCGATCTGAAGCTGGTCGATCTGCGGGGTCGTTTTCGTCATATCACCATCCCGGCGGAACGGCTCAGCGAGAAGACGATGAAGGACGGCATCGGTTTCGATGCATCCAACTACGGATACGCATCCGTAGAGAAGTCGGACATGGTGTTCTATCCCGATCTGTCTTCCGCAGTCATGGATCCGTTTGCGGAAGAGCCGACGCTGACGATGTTCGGAGATGTCTACGTGATCAGGGAGAACGAGAACGTTCCGTTTGCCCAGTATCCGCGGAACATCGTTCACAGTGCCGTGGACTTCATGAGAAAGGAAGGGATTGCCGATGAGATGATCATCGGACCGGAATATGAATTCTCCGTCTTCGATTCCATGTCCTATCGGATCGCAGCGGATGAAGTCTCATACCGTCTGCATTCGGAAGAATCGGAATGGTCTTCCGATGATGAATTCTCCAACGGTTTCCATACCCTGCCCAAAGGCGGCTACCATGCGGACCGTCCAAGCGACATCCGTTTCGATCTGCGCAATCAGATCTGCAGCCGCATGAAGGAGTACGGGATCGACGTGAAGTATCACCATCACGAAGTCGGCGGAAGCGGACAGATGGAGATCGAGGTGGAACTGGAAGACATGATCCGGCTTGCGGACGATACGATGAACGCCAAGTATCTGATCCGCACCGTTGCGGCGGAGAACGGACTTTCTGCGACTTTATTGCCGAAACCGATCGCTTCGGAAGCCGGCAACGGCATGCATGTGCACATGCTGCTGAGGAAAGACGGAAAGAACCTCTTCTATGAGAAGGGGAATTACGCCAATCTGTCGAAAATGGCGATGTATTTCATCGGCGGACTGCTGACCCATATCCGTTCCCTGTGTGCCTTCGCCAATCCGACGACCAATTCCTACCGCCGGCTGGTACCGGGCTTCGAAGCTCCGGTCACGATCGGCTATGCCAGCGCCAACCGCAGTGCGGTCATCCGCATCCCGTCCTATGCCAAGAGCGAAGATACCGTACGTTTCGAACTGCGCAATCCGGACGCCACCTGCAACCCGTATCTGACTTTTGCGGCGATCCTGATGGCCGGACTCGACGGCATCATCAACCATATCGATCCGGCGGAGCACAACTGGGGTCCGTTCGATTTCAATCTCTATCATCTTTCGGATGAAGAAAAGGCGAAGCTCGAACATCTTCCGGCATCCGTAGAAGAAGCCCTGAGGGCTTTGGAAGAGGATCACGACTATCTGCTCAGAGGCTCGGTCTTCCCGAAGGAACTGATCGTCAACTGGATCAGGGCGGTCCGAAAGGACGTGAGCGAAGTAGAAAAGATCCCGCATCCTGCGGAATTCAGACTCTATTACGATCTGTAAGAGACGGTTCAATCGAACCGTTTTTTCTTGCTATAATAAGAAAGTATAAACGGAGGTAATCTTATGGGACGTCCTGAATTTCCAAAGCGTGCAGTCATCACCGGAGGCATGCCTTACGGCAACAAGACCCTGCATTTCGGCCACATCGGCGGCATGTATGTCCATGCGGACGTATTTGCGCGTTTTCTGAGAGACCGCATCGGCAGAGAGAACGTCGTCTTCGTATCCGGAACCGACTGCTACGGCTCGCCGATCGCCGAAGGCTACCGCAAGAAAGTGGAAGCGGAAGGCTATCAGGGAACGATCGAAGACTACGTCATGGAGAACCACAACGCCCAGGAAAAGACCCTGAAGGACTACGAGATCTCTCTGGATCTTTTCGGCGCTTCCGGTCTGCTCGACACAAAGGACGTCCATCAGGAATATACCTGTGAATTTCTGAATAAGCTATATGAAAACGGCTGGCTGGACAAGATGGTCACCAAGCAGTTCTACGATCCGAAATACCATTGCTTCCTCAACGGCAGACAGGTCGTCGGCAAGTGTCCGATCGAACACTGTCAGTCCGAGAAGGGCTATGCAGACGAATGCGATCTCGGACACCAGTACATGCCGGAAGAGCTCATCGATCCCAAGTCCACTCTTTCCGGAGAGACGCCGGAGATGCGCGATGTCGGCAACTGGTATTTCCGTCTGACGGAATTCAACGATCTGCTGAAGGAATACGTGGAAGACATCCGGAAGAAACCGAACGTCCGGAAAGTCGTCGCCGAGACGATGGAAGAATCCCTCGGTGCGCCGGTCATCTACATCCAGGAGAAGTTCCTGGATCAGTACAAGGCGATCGAAAACGAGCTTCCGGAACACGAGAACTCCGATCTGGAAAACATCAGAAACAGCTTCATCGTCACCTTCAAGAAACTGACAGACCGGGAAAAGGCCTGTCCGATCCTGAGCAATCACGAGATCCGCTACCGTACCGGAAAGACGCTGGTACCGCTTCGTCTTACCGGCAACATCGAATGGGGCGTCAAGGCTCCGAAGTTCGAAGAGGGCGATGAAGATCTGACCGTATGGGTATGGCCGGAATCCCTTTGGGCTCCGATCTCCTTCACCAAGACCTACTTCAAGAGAAGAGGTGAGAGCGAAGACAGATGGAAGGATTTCTGGTGCGATAAGGAAGCCGGGATCTACCAATTCATCGGCCAGGACAACATCTATTTCTATGGCGTCGCCCAGATGCCACTGTGGATGGCCCAGCAGGGTTCCAAGGATCTCACGATCCATCCGGAAAACGGTCAGCTGCAGCTAAGCACCCTGGTGGCCAACCACCACATCCTGTTCCTGGACAAGAAGGCTTCTTCCTCCGGTTCAGTCAAGCCGCCGATGGCAGCCGATCTTTTGAATTACTACACCGCCGAACAGCTCAGAGCCCACTTCGTCTCTCTGGCTCTGGGAAACAAGTCCGTCAGCTTCATGCCGCAGCCGCTCAATCCGGAAGCCAATCTCAACGAACCGGATCCGGTCCTGGCTCAGGGAAATCTCTATACCAACGTCTTCAACCGCATGGCCAGAGGCTGTTTCTACAGCGCTCAGAAGCATTTCGACGGAAAGCTTCCGTACGGTACGGTATCCGAAAACGTCAAGCAGGAAGCGGAGAGAGCGATCCTGAACTACGAAAACCACATGTACCGCTTTGAACTGCATCAGATCATCAACGATCTGGATTCCTATATCCGCAACGCCTCCAAGTTCTGGGCGAGAAACTCCAAGGACGAAGCCAACATGAAACAGACCCTGGTCGATGCCTTCTATATGCTGAAGGTCGCGGCCGTCCTGTCTCATCCGGTCGTTCCGTCAGGCTGCGAAAAGATCTGCGACTATCTCAATGTCGATCCGGAGAAGTTCTTCAGCTGGGACAATATCTTTGCGGACATCTACGATCTTGTGGAAGATAAAGAGAATCATTCCCTGAAGGAACTGAAGGAAAAGGAAGACTTCTATGTCAAACATCCAAGCCAGTTCAGATAAGACCAGAAGAGAGATGGAAAGCGTCGGGATCACCGACAACATCCGCCTTTGCGAAGACGGAAGGAGCGTCGTGATCATCGATCAGACCAGGCTCCCGAACGTTTTGGAATACAAGACGGTCACGGACCTGGAAGGCGCCTATCAGGCGATCAAGAAACTGGAAGTAAGAGGAGCTCCGGCGATCGGGATCTTTGCGGGCTATGCGATGTATATCCTCGCAAAGCAGGAGGAAGATCTTCCGAAGGAAGAGTTCTTCGCACGTTTTCATAAGAACCGGGAGTATCTCAATTCCTCCCGTCCGACAGCCGTCAACCTGTCCTGGGCATTGAAGCGCATGGACAAGGTCCTGGAAGACAACGCCGACAAGACGGTGAAAGAGATCGTTGAAAAGCTGAAGGAAGAGGCAGTGTCCATCCATGAAGAAGACATCGAGATGTGTCTGAAGATCTGCGAATACGGACTGTCTCTGCTGAAAGACGGCGATGGGGTGCTGACACATTGCAACGCGGGACCTCTGGCGACTTCCTACGGGACTGCCCAGGGACCGTTTCTTCTGGCCAAGGCCAGAGGCATGGATATCCGTGTCTATGCGGATGAGACCAGACCTCTGCTGCAAGGCGCCAGACTGACTTCCTTCGAACTGAACAGGGCAGGGGTCGATGTGACTCTGATCTGCGACAACATGGCATCTCTGGTCATGCGCAACGGCTGGATCGACAAGTGTTTCGTCGGCTGCGACCGCATTGCGGCCAACGGCGATGTCGCCAACAAGATCGGCACCTCCGGTGTCGCCATCCTGGCGAAGCACTACGGCATCCCGGTCTATTCCCTGGGTCCGACTTCCACCATCGACATGAACTGTCCGGATGGAGATCATATAAAGATCGAACTGCGTGATCCGGATGAGATCAAAACGATGTGGTACGAAAAACCGATGGCTCCGGAAGATGTGAAGTGCTACAATCCGTCCTTCGACGTGACCGACCACGAGCTGCTCAGCGGTATCGTCACGGAGAAGGGGATCGTCTATCCGCCGTTTGACGTCAATCTGAAGAAACTGTTTGATGAAAAATAGGATCAACTATCCGTTATATCTGCTGGTACAGTGGACCTGGGGAGCGATACAGAACCTTCTCGGAGCCTTTCTGTACCTGTTCCTGATCATAAAAGATCCCCGCAGGAAACGGGGAACTTTTTTCGGGTCAAAGGTGATCTCCTGGAAACTGGACGGTTCCGCAGCGATCGGAATGTTTATTTTTCTGGATGACAGACTGAGAGACCCGACCAGAGTGCTGGTCCATGAGTTCGGACATACGATACAGTCCTGCATCCTTGGCCCGTTCTATCTTCTCGTGATCGGCATCCCGTCGCTTCTGTGGGCCAATCTTCCGCTGTTTCGGCGCAACCGGAGAAGGGGACGCTACACCTACAGCAGGTTCTATCCGGAAGCCTGGGCAAACCGCCTGGGAAGAAAGTACACGGGACTCTCTTCGATCGATCGGTAACAATAAAAAGATCCGTCTTCTGACGGATCTTTTTATTGTGGATAGGATGCCTATTTCACCTTGGCGTAGGCGACGGCGATCTTCGATGCGACGACGGCGTTGTTGTAGGCGAGCTGGAGATTGGATGCCAGGGAGTTTCCTCCGGTCAGATCCTTGATCGTTGCCAGCAGGAACGGCGTAGTCTTCTTTCCTTTGATGCCTTTCTCTTTAGCCATCTCGAGAGCCTTGTCGATGGCGGCATCAATGTACTTGTGATCCAATGACCATTCATGCGGGATCGGGTTTCCGACCAGGACTCCGCCCGGCAGACCGAGATCCCACTTGGTCTTCATGATCCTGGCGACTTCATCCGCATCCTTGACCTTGTAGTCGACGTTGAAGCCGGATTCTTCGCAATAGAAAGCCGGGAAGTGTTCCGTCTGATAGCCCAGCACCGGAACGCCGAAGGTCTCCAGATATTCCAGAGTCAGTCCGATATCCAGGATGGACTTGCATCCCGCAGATACCACGCAGACGTTGGTGTGGGCGAATTCCTGCAGGTCTGCAGAGATGTCCATCGTCTCCTGGGCACCACGGTGAACGCCGCCGATCCCACCGGTCGCGAAGACTCTGACGCCTGCCATGTCCGCGATCAGCATCGTGGTCGCGACAGTCGTAGCTGCCGTCTGACCGGTCGCCAGATAGACGGCGACGTCTCTTCTGGATGCCTTGGCGATATTCTCGCCCTTGCACATGAGTTCAAGCTCTTCCGCATTCAGACCGACCTTCAGCTTTCCGCCGATGATGGCCGTGGTTGCCGGAACGGCACCTTCCGCTCTGACCAGTTCTTCCACCTTGTGGGCGAATTCCAGGTTCTCCGGATAAGGCATGCCGTGGGACAGGATCGTCGATTCCAATGCGACGACCGGGGTGTTTTCTTCGATCGCCTTGGCGATCTCCGGTGTGATGGACAGGTAATCTCTGTAATTCATTTTTCGTTCTCCTTTATGATCTCTTTCAGTAATCTGACAGACATGTTTTCATTGATGGTGCTGCTGCTGCGTATCGCGGCGATCCCGGCGGCAAGCCCGTATCCGATCGTCTCCTCGATATCCAGACCGTTGACTTCCCCGTAGATCAGCGCCGCCATCAGGGCGTCTCCCGCACCCGAGGCATTGACCATATGCTTCTCTTCGCGGAACTTCCTTCGGATCTTCTGCGTTCCGTCCATGTACAGGATACCATCTTTTCCCAGGGAGACTATCACTTTTTTCGCTCCCTGTCTTAGCAGGATCCCACAGGCTTCCTCCTGATCCTTCGCAGATGCGATCTTCTTTCCGGAGAGGTTCTCCAGTTCGTGCAGATTCGGCTTGACCAGGGTGAAATTCCCGACGTATTTCTTCATCTTCAGGGCATAGTTGTCGGAGATCGGGTCGATGTACAGCGGGACCCTGTCCTGACAGATGCGGATGATCTCCTCGATCGTGTCTTCTCTTAAGGAAGGATCGATGACGACCAGTCTGGCACCCAGAAGTGTCTTCTCATGGCGGATGATGTATTCCGGTGCGAGATGTTCCAGGACGGACATGTCGCAGATGGCCAGATACATGTCGTTGTTTTCATCCTGTATCTGCATGAAGATCCCGGAGGAGGCTCCTTCCACGTAGAGGGAATCCTTCAGGTCGATGCCGTTGCGCTGGCAGTCTTCCAGGATCGTCTTTCCGTAGCTGTCGGAACCGTAGGCGGTGATCAGTCTGCCGTCTCCGCCCAGACGGGTGAAGTTGCAGATGATGTTGTGCATGACGCCGCCGACACTGCTGGAGATATCCGCCGGATGGTCGTAGCGGGTCCGGATCGGGATCCGGGATTTCCCGTAGACATCCACGTTGCAGGCACCGATGCCGACCACGTAATCCTCCTTGGGCAGGATGTATCCCTTGCCCAGAAGAAGACCCTGTCTCAGCAGGGAAGAGATGTGTACGGCGACGGTCGAACGGGAGATGTTCAGCCGTCTGGCGATCTCGCTTTGTTCGACGGTAGGATCGCTCAGGATGATGTCGAGTATTTCTTTTTCCTTGTTTGTCATGATGTTTAGTCAGATAAGCACATGTTTATTCTACCATGGGTATGGGGAAAACAGAAGAGATGGTATGATATTGTTGAAAACAAGGAGACGAATTATGTCAAGAAAGATCATTCTGGATGTCGATACCGGTTCAGACGATGCCTGCGCCGTCATGCTGGCGTGGCTGCATCCCGAGATTCAGCTGGAAGCGGTATGTACCGTCAAAGGCAATCAGCCGCTGCCGTACACGACGGAGAATACCCTGCGGATCAGGGAACTGCTGAAGGCAGATTTCCCGGTATACAGGGGCTGTGCCCACGGACTGGTGTCCGATCTGGTCTATCCGCGCATGCCGGTCACGAAGAATGCGGATGCGGTGGACGAAGACGGAAATGTCCTGCATATCCACAAGGAACTCTTCGATCTTCCGGAAGCGACAGGAAAATGTGAAGAGATGCCGGCACCGCTTTTCTACGTGGACTATCTGTCAAAGACGGAAGAACCGGTCACGGTCGTCATGGTCGGCCCTCTGACCAACCTGGCGGTCGCTTTGATGATCAAGCCCGAGATCGCGGAAAAGATCGAAGAGATCGTCATCATGGGCGGAGGCCACAACATTACCAACGTCACTCTGGCTGCCGAGTTCAACATCTACGACGACCCGGAAGCCGCCCTGAGAGTCTTGCATTGCGGAGCGAAGATCACAATGGTCCCGCTCGATGCCACGCATACCGCCTATATCAGCAAGACCGAATCCGCAGAACTGCGAGAGATCGGAACGGATGTTGCCAGATTCGCCGCCGATCTCATCGATCTGCGCACCATGGTCCACGATCAGGTCCAGCCTCTGGAAGTCAGGGGAAGCTGCGCTCTGCACGATCCTCTGTGCATCGCCTATCTGATCGATCCGGAAGTCCTTCAGGAAGTGGAACTGTGTAACGTGGAGATCTCCCTGTCCGGTCTCACCTACGGCCAGACGGTCGTCGACAGACGTTATATGCAGGAGGGGAAGAGGAACGTAAACTTTGCCTTCCGGGGCGATCACGAACGCTTCGCGAAGATCTTCGTCGATGCCTTCCGCATCTGAATACAAAGCAGGTCATCCTGCTTTTTTCTTTTGCGCTATAATTGAATCGTAAGAAAGTGAGAACACATCATGAAAAAGACGAAGATCGTTTGTACGATCGGCCCTTCCTCAAACAACGAAGAGACTTTGAGGGAGATGATCAAGGCCGGTATGAATGTTGCCAGATTCAACTTTTCCCACGGGACGCATGAAGCGCAGAAAGAGAATCTGGATCTTGTCCGGAAAGTCCGCAGCGAACTTGGCGCAGCCGTCGCGACGATGATGGATACCAAGGGACCGGAGATCCGTTTCCGGGATTTCGAAAACGGGAAAGCGGTCCTTTCCAAGGGTCAGGAATTCGTCCTGTCTACGGAAGACTTCCTCGGTGACAACAGCAGAGGCTCCATCACCTATGCAGGATTGCCGGGAGATGTGAAGCCCGGTTCGCTGCTGCTGGTCAATGACGGACTGATCCAGCTGGAAGTGACCGAGATCGCTGATACGGAGATCAGGACAAAAGTCATCGTTCCGGGAGAGATCCTCAACCACAAAGGGATCAATGCACCGGGCGCAGAACTGAAGATGCCGTTCATCTCCGAACAGGACAAGAAGGATATCCTGTTCGGGATCGAGAACGATTACGACTATATCGCTCTGTCTTTCGTACGTTCCGCCAAGGACGTGGAAGCGGTCAGAGCCATTCTGGATTTCAACGACTCCAAGATGAAGATCATCGCCAAGATCGAATCGACGCAGGGTGTCGAAAACCTCGACGAGATCATCGCCGTCGCCGACGGTCTGATGGTCGCCAGAGGAGATATGGGCGTGGAGCTTCCGCCGGAGAAAGTTCCATACATCCAGAAACAGATGATCACCAAGGCCAATGCAGCCGGAAAGATCACCATCTGTGCGACCCAGATGCTGGAATCGATGACGCACAATCCGCGTCCGACCAGAGCGGAAGTCGGCGACGTGGCCAATGCGGTGTATGACGGAGTCTCGGCCGTGATGCTTTCAGGAGAATCCGCAGCGGGAGAGTATCCGCTGGAGACTGTGAAGATGATGGCGAAGATCGTCGAAGAATCGGAGAAACACCTCCATGATGTCTATCAGCCGATCGACGACTCGCAGAGATCCATCGTCGGAAAGGCCGCCTGCGACCTGGCCGACACTCTCGGTGTCGACAAGATCATCGTCTATACCGATACCGGCAGATCTCCGGGTGTCGTCTCCCAGATCAAACCGAAGACGCCGATCATCGTCATGACCCGCAACGAAAAGGTCTATCACCAGTCGGCACTGCTCTACGGCGTGGAACCGGTGAGGATCTCGGACATCATCGAAGACGAGAACCTGGAACCCAAGACCAGGGAATACATGGCTCAGAGCGGGATCCGTTCTGCCGTGCTGCTGTACGGACATGCGATCGATTCCATCAAGGTACTGAACTGAGCGAAAGGAGTCGGATATGAAGATCGTACTGATACTGATCGGACTCCTGCTGGCGTTGCTGCTGATCGCGGTGATCCGCACTTTGATGCTGCCGCTGAAGAAAAGCGTCTATCACGGATCGGAAGACAAAAAGAGAAGCGAAGACTATGCCCGTAAACTGCAGAAGATGGTCCAGACAGAGACAGTCTCCGTCAGAGGAAAGCCGGATCCGGACAAATTCCGCAGACTGCATAAAGTCATGGAAGGACTCTTTCCAAACGTTTTCAAACACTGCGAGAAGTTTGATCTGGACGGAAACCTTCTGGTCCGCTGGAAGGGAAAGGACTCCTCGCTACAGCCGATCGTCCTGACTTCCCATCTCGACGTCGTTCCGGCGGAAGGGGAATGGACCTACCCGCCGTATGAAGGAAGGATCGTCGACGGCAAGATCTACGGAAGAGGAAGCTTCGACGTCAAGTGCGGCGTCATGTCGTTCTATCAGGCCGTCGAGGAGTTGATCGAAGAGGGATACGTTCCGGAATGCGACGTCTACCTTGGCTCCAGCTGTACCGAAGAGATCGGCGGCGACGGAGCATCCAAGATCTGCAAATGGTTCACCGACCGCAACATCCGTCCGTACATGCTGCTGGACGAAGGAGGTGCGATCACAGCCGATCCATTCGTGGGAGTTAAAGGAAACTTTGCGGCTGTCGGCATCTTCGAGAAAGGGTATGGCGATGTGAAGATCGTCGCCAGAGGAGGCGGGGGACATTCCTCCACTCCGGGAAAGAACACCCCGATCGCACGTCTTTCCAGATTCATCGTCGATATCGAGAAGCATTCTCCGTTCAAGGTAGAATTCACTCCAGCGGTCGACGGACTGCTGGAAACGATGGCTGAATACTGCGAGAACTTCGGGATCAAGATGCTGCTGCACAACCTGTGGCTGTTCAAACCGTTATTGAAAAAAGTGATGCCGGTGATCTCCGCCCAGGGTGCCGCGATGCTGAGGACGACGATCTGCTTTACGATGCAGAAAGGGTCCGATGCTCCGAACGTCATCCCGCAGGAAGCCTATGTCACCGCCAACATGCGCTTCATCCCGTTCCAGGGAAAGGACGAGAGCCTGGCGATCCTGCGCGATGTTGCGAAGAAATACGATCTGGAAGTGGAAGAGATCCTCTGTTCTCCTCCTTCCGGTTCTCTCGATCTCGACGGTCCGCAGTTTGCGATGACCAAAAAGGCCATCCACAAGGTCTTCCCTGGCGTAGAGATCATCCCTTATGTGGTGACCGGAGGAACGGATTCCCGCTTCTACGACGGAAAGGTGGATGCCTGTGTCCGTTTCGAGCCGATCAATACTTCCAAGGATCAGCTTTCGAGGATGCACGGCATCGATGAGAACATCGACATCAACACCTTGCCTCCGGCGGTCGATTACTACAAGGAGATCATCCGCCTGCAGGAAGAAAGGTCATAAAAAAGAAGCACCTGAGTGCCTCTTTTTTTATTGTTTGATGTAGGCTACGGCGCAGGCATACGGTCCGATGTGGGCTCCGACCGTTGCTCCGACCGGAATGATCTGATCCTCATTGATCGTGAATCCCCTTTCCCTCAGTTTGTCTGCCAGTTTGTAGGCGTTGACCTTGTCGTAGGTATACATGACGTAGATCGGGAAATTCGGATCGGCGATCTCTTCGTCGAAGCGGTCGACGATGTAGCGGATGGCCTTGTTCAGACCGATGTGCTTGGAGACGATCTCCGCCTTTCCTTCACTTTCCCACGCACAGTGCATGATCGGCTTGATGTGACCCAGCTGGGCGATATAGAAAGCGGTATTGGAAAGACGTCCGTTCTTGTAGAGATATTCCAAGGTATCCATGGCGGTATAGATGACGGTCTTCTTCTTCAGTTCTTCCATCCTTTGAGCGATAGTCTTTCCATCGATCCCTTCATCTCTCATCCTTACCGCTTCTTCCACCAGCAGTCTCTGTCCGCCGGTACAGGTCAGCGTATCGATGACGTATACTCCCTCGTATCCGACCATGTCGGCGATTGCCTTGGCCGTCTGATAGTCTCCCGAAAGACCGGAAGACAGCGGAAGATAGACGACTTCGTCCCCGTTGTCCTTTGCCTGTTCAAAAAGCTCCTCGAACAGCGCCGGAGAAGGCTGGGAAGTCTTGGGAAAGTGTTCGTCGCTCTTGAGACGTTCGAAGAATTCATTCTTGGAGATGGTGATGTTTTCCAGGAACTGTTCGTCTCCGAACATGACCGACATCGGCATGTAGGTGACGTTCATCTGCTTCAGTTCTTCCATTTCGAAATCAGCGGCGGAATCGGTTGCGATGATGACCATGAGACAGCCTCCTTTTTTACTCATTTTACCCTATTTGCGAAGGAAGGGAAAATGATACGATATAAGAGTGAAAAAGACAGAGATGAAGACGGAACTGTTTATCGAGGAAAACGCCGGGGAAGAGCTTCCTCTGGTCGTTCTGAATACGTTTGAAGAGGCGGGGAAGAAGACGTTCGAGCTCCTGAAGGAAAGAGGTACGAAGGATCTCATCCTCTTGTGTATCTGCGATCTGAACTGGAATGACGACCTCTCTCCGTGGTATCTGGATCCGATCTTCAAGAAGGAACCTCCCTTTGCGGGAAAGGCGGATCTCTACCTGGAAAAGCTGCTGAATGAGATCCTTCCGGAAACGGAGAGACAGATCGAAAATATTTTCCATAAAAAGATCTCCTATACTGTTTTGACCGGCTATTCCCTTGCGGGCCTGTTTGCGCTGTATGTCGCAACGAAGACTTCCCGGTTCAAACGGATCGTCTCCGCATCGGGATCTCTCTGGTATCCGGGGTTCTCTGACTATCTGGTCCGAAACGGGATCAGCGAAGATATCGACAGAGTCTACCTCTCCTTGGGCGACAGGGAAGCCCTGACCAGGCACGAACTGATGTCTCAGGTGAAGACAGAGACCCTGAAGATTCACGAATACCTGAAAGACAGGATCGACTGTATCTTTGAAGAGAACGAGGGAAATCACTTCAAAGACGAAGATCTTCGGATATGCAAAGGAATCGAATACATATTAAAATAAAAAAAGCTGCAGGCACTACCTGCAGCTTTTGTTTTGTTTCTGTCTAGCCTTTTACGACTTCGACGATATGTTCGGCACTGATGCCGTATTTCTTCAGGACATCCTTTGCCTTGCCTGATTCACCGAAGGTGTCGTTGACGCCGATCGGTGTGACCGGTGTGCAGACATCGGTCCTGGCCTTGATCTCAGCGATCGTGGAATACAGACCGCCGATGATGGAATGCTCTTCACAGGCGTAGGCTTTTTTGTGGCACTTCAGCAGTTCCAGGATTCCTTCTTTATCCACCGGTTTCAGGCTGGTGACAGCGACGACGGTCGCATCCAGTTCCTCGGCAGCCTTCAGGGCTTCCTGGACCATCAGACCCATCGCAAACAGGACGGCTTCTCCGTTGCCTTTTCTCAGGACTCTGATCTTGGTGAAATCGAACTGCGTATTCTCATCGTAGACGTCTTCGACTTTGCCTCTGCCCAGTCTGACGTAGCATGGACCTTCCGTTTCCGCAACGTAGCGGATGAGGGCCTTGGTCTCATACTGATCGCATGGGACATAGACGCGCATATGCGGCAGGGAACGCATCAGGGCGACGTCTTCGATGGACTGGTGGGATGCACCGTCTTCACCGACGGAGAGACCCGCATGTGTCGCACAGACCTTCACGTTGAGGTGTGGGTAGCAGATGGAGTTGCGGATGATCTCGAAGGCTCTGCCTGTCGCAAAGACTGCGAAGGAAGAAGCGAAGACCGTCTTTCCGGAAGCTGCCAGACCGGCAGCCATGCCCATCATGTTGCATTCGGCGATACCCGCATTGAAGTGTCTTTCCGGGCACACCTTCTTGGCTTCCGCCGTCTTGGTGGACTTGGTCAGATCCGCATCCAGTACGACGATGTTTTCATTCTGCTGAACCAGTTCGGCTAACGCCTGACCATAGGCATTTCTCGTCTCTTGCGCCATATTATCTGACCTCCTTCAGATCTTCCATTGCGGTATTATACTGTTCCTCGTTCGGAGCGGAACCGTGCCATGCGTAGTTGTTTTCCATGAAGGAAACGCCCTTGCCCTTGACGGTATTGGCAACGATGACCGTCGGAACGCCTTTGGTCTCTCTGGCTGTCTTGAAGGCAGCTGCCAGGGATTCGAAGTCGTGTCCGTCACATTCGACCGTCTTGGCACCGAAGGCTTCCGCCTTTTCCTTTAACGGCAGCGGACCGATGACATCCTGAACGTTGCCGTCGATCTGCAGGTGGTTGACATCGAAGATGATGCACAGGTTGTCCAGCTTGTAGTGGCAGGCAGCCATCAGGGCTTCCCAGACGATACCTTCCTCGGATTCGCCGTCACCGACCAGAGCGTAGACTCTGTGTCCGTTTTTGTCCAGGTTGTTCGCCAGAGCCATACCGACAGCGGTGGATACGCCCTGTCCCAGGGAACCGGTCGACATGTCGACACCGGCGACATAGTTCATGTTCGGATGTCCCTGCAGCTTGGAATCAATCTGACGGAAACTCTTGAGATCCTCTCCCAGCAGCCCCGCTTCATGCAGAACGGCATAGAGAGCAGGGGAGCAGTGTCCCTTGGAAAGGACGAAACGGTCGCGGTCGATCCCGCCGACGTTTTCCTTGTTGACATCCATCTCTTCGAAATACAGGTAAGTCAGGATGTCCGCGCAGCCCAGAGATCCTCCCGGATGACCGGACTGGGCGTCGTAAACCATCTGCACGATGTTTCTGCGAACATTGAGCGCATGGTCTTTCAATTTATTAATGTCCATAAAGATAATCCTCCACATATATTATAATATAAGAAGTATGATTAAAGCCTGCTTATTTGACATGGACGGACTTCTTCTGGATACCGAGAGACAGATGTATCTGCAGGGCGGTCTGAAGATCTCCGCCGAACTGGGAAGGCCGGTCAGCGAACGCTCTCTGCGCGCCATGATGGGCCTCAACTGGACAGATTACTACGCCCGCATCAAGGAAGAATACGGGGAAGACTATCCGATCGATGCCTACCGGAAAAAGTTCCTGGAGCACGTCGATCGCATGATCGGTGAATTCGCCTTCGATCTGCGTCCGGGAGTGAAGGAAGTCCTGGATTTCTGTGCTGATAACCATATCCGCATGGGAGTTGCCACTTCGACCCCGCAGGAAAGGACTCTGAAATGTCTGAAGAATGCCGGGATCCTGGACTGTTTCGATGTCGTCATGTCGGGAGACATGGTTCAAAACGGAAAACCCGATCCCGAGATCTACCTGACAGCTGCAGGAAAACTGGGCGTTTCAAAGGAAGATGCCATCGTCTTCGAGGATGGCCACAACGGAGCGCTCGCCGCCCTGAACGGAGGCTTCCGGCTGATCCTGGTCGAAGATCTTGCCCGCATTACGGACGAAGACAGAGAAAGGGCCCTGATGGTCCTGAACAGGATCGATCAGGCACTCCCATACATGGAAAAGGAACTATGAAAGAACCGCTCGCATTCCGCTTAAGACCGCAGAAACTCGATGAGATCCTCGGCCAGAAACATCTGGTCGGACCAAATGGAGTCATTCGCAAGTGTATCGAGAACGATACCATCTTTTCGTCGATCTTCTACGGACCTCCGGGAACGGGAAAGACCACGACGGCCAGAGTCATCGCTTCCGAACTGAAGAAGCCTTACCGCAAGTTCAATGCGGTCACCGGAAACAAGAAAGACCTCGATGCGATCTTTACCGAAGCGAAGCTGTCCGGACAGCTCATCCTGATCTGCGACGAGGTCCACCGCCTCAATAAGGACAAGCAGGATCTTCTTCTGCCGCATGTGGAAGACGGATCCATCATCCTGATCGGTGCGACTACCGCCAATCCTTATCACTCCATCAATCCGGCCATCCGTTCCCGCTGTCATCTTTTCGAATTCAAGCCATTGGAAAGAGAGGATGTCAAGGAAGGGATCCTTCATGCGCTGAAGGCAGAGGAAGGACTCAACGGTCAGTATACGATCGGGGAAGATGCCCTGGATCTGATCTGCGATACCGTCAACGGCGATATCCGCTGGGCTCTCAACCTGCTGGAGATCTCTGCCATCCTGTCTAGGGACGGGAAGATCACGGCAGACATTGTGAGAGAGAACTGCCACAACGTCAACAACCGTTCCTTCGGTTCCGATGACGGACACTACGATCTTTTGTCGGCACTGCAGAAATCGATCCGGGGATCCGATGTCAACGCAGCGCTGTATTATCTGGCTCTGCTGGCACAGTCGGGAGACGTGGAATCCATCTCCAGACGTCTGCTGGTGATCGCCTATGAAGATGTCGGACTGGCCAATCCCCAGCTGGCGTCCCGCACGATCGCTGCCGTGGATGCGGCGGAACACGTGGGCTTCCCGGAAGCCATCATTCCTCTGGGAGTGCACATCATCGACCTGTGCCTTTCTCCGAAATCGCGGACCGGCGTGGATGCGGTCCATCAGGCGGAAGCCATCGTCGCCGCAAAAGCCTATGACATGCCGAAATACCTGAAACTGACTCCGGTCGGACTGAACAAGGAGGAACAGTACTCCTACGACCGCTACGACTGTTTCCATCGCATCCGCTACCTGCCGGAAGAACTGAAGGATCTGGACCTGTTCCCGTCCTTCAATCCCAACCGCTATGAGCAGCAGCTGAAACAGATCTACGAAGAACTGAAAAAGACTCCGCGCACCGGAGATCTGAGGAACCTGTACAAATGAAAAACGTCGGGATCGATATCGTCGAGAATGCCAGAGTCCGCAAGGCCATGAGCGACGCCTTCGTGAAGAAGGTCCTTTCGCAGGAAGAAAGGGAACGCTTTGAAGGATTCAAGGAGACCAGGAAGGTCGAATTCCTGGCGGGACGTTTTGCGGCCAAGGAGGCCATCATCAAGTGTCTCTCGGGCATCGAAGTGCCGCAGCTGACCGATCTGAACATACGCAACGATGAAGCGGGAAGACCCTTCATTCAATACAAGGATTATGAGATCGTTCTTTCGATCTCCCATGAAAGGAACTATTCGGTGGCGATCGCCATCCTGAACTAGGAGGAGAATATGCGTTTTGTAAAGGAAAACGAAAATACCGCCCGTTACATCGACAATATCTTTTCGGTCGTTAACGCGGCGAAAGCCGATCCGGAAGCCATCAATGCGACCGCCGGCTGTCTCTATGACGAAGAAGGAAAGCTGCTGACGTTCAACAGCGTCTATGAGACGGAAAAGACGATCACGCCGAGGGAGAAGGCATCCTATGCCGCTTCTCCGGCAGGCAACCCGGACTACAACGAAGCGGTCATGGATTTCGTCCTGGAGGGTAGAGTCACCAACCACCACGCAGCCATCGCTTCCGCCGGAGGGACCGGTGCGATCTACACCGCCGTGAGGACCTGCCTGAACGACGGGGATACGATCCTGTATCCGCAGATCGCCTGGGGGAACTACAAGGTCATCGCCGACGAATACAACTTGAAGCCTCTGACCTACGACATCTACGATCTGAACGATCTTCTGAACAAGATCGATTCCGTGGATGGAAAGGTCTTCCTGATCGTTAACAGTCCCTGCGAGAATCCGCTGGGCTGCTGCCTCAGTTATGAAGAATGGCGGAAAGTCATCGATAAGCTGAATTATCTGGGAAGGGAAGCTGTCCTACTGTGTGACATCGCCTACATCGACTACGCCAACAACGATCCGAAGAAGTTCTTCGAACTCTTCAATGATCTGAGCGACGACGTCCTGGTCCTGATCGCCGCTTCCTGTTCCAAGGCCTTCTCCTACTACGGCCAGAGACTGGGAGCCCTGATCGCCATCCACAACGATCCGGAATTCCTCGATCACTACATCAACCTGTGTTCCCGTCTGGCGAGGGCGACCTGGTCCAACCTGAACAACGCCGGCATGCGCAACATCGCCAAAGTCCTCAGAGAACACAAAGAGGAGTATCTCAGGGAACTGAGCGAGGCAAAGGAGATGCTGAAGAAGAGAACGGATCTCTTCCTTGCGCAGGCACAGGAGTGTGGGTTAGAATTATACAGGTTCAACGACGGATTCTTCGTGACGGTAAAGATGAACGACAACGAAAGCAGAGATGCCTTCCACAAGAGACTGATCGATCATCACATCTACACGATCAAAGTCAACAAAGGCATCCGTCTGGGACTGTGCTCCGTACCGCTGCACATCGTGGACGGTCTGGCAGAAAAGATAAAGGAACTGATGTAATGGAAGAAGAAAAGAAAGAACTCACACCTGAAAATAACTCGAAACCGCAGTTTGCGGTCTTTGACTGGATCGTATCCCTTCCGGTGATAAGGATCCTCAAACCGCTCTATGAATGGAAGAAAGCCTTCTGGATCTACTGTTTCCTGGGCTTCATTTCCACCGTATCGAACTATCTGCTGACGATCCTGTTCAACAGGACCTTCAACCTCTATGGAACGGTAGCCAATACGTTGGCCTGGATCTTGTCGACACTGATCTCGTTTGTCCTGTTCCGCTACTTCTACTTCGATCGGACAAACAACAGTTTCCTCAATGAGCTGATCAAGTTCGCTTCCGCCAGGATCTTCACTCTGGGAGTGGAAACGGTATCTGTCCTGGTCTTCGTAGATATCCTCGGCGTGGATATCCGGATCGTCAAGCTGATCCTGATCCCGGTGACGGCGATATTGAACTACTTTATCTCAAAGCTGTTCGTATTCAGAAACAAGAAAGAAAAGACCGCATAGGCGGTCTTTTTGTTTCGTATTCATATGAAAGGAACTCTGAGTTTGGTTTGGAAATGTGAGCTGTTCAGAAAAACAAAACTTAGATAAGTCTAAATTGTCTTTGTCCGCAATTGTGTATGAATACGAACGTAATTCAGTATGGATTGGGCTTTTCTCTTCAAGTATTCAACATAGAATTGAGAATTCATTTATAATTCTCAATCTATATTCGCTGTTATTTATTACTTTGTTTTTGTATCATTTTCTTGATTGGGGGATGTCTTTGATGGAATATGATGAATTCAAAACTCTTTATTATTACGGATATGAACACTTCCATACGCCTGAAGAAGTATGCAAGTATTTTATGGACAACAAAATCATTGGCGAATTTGTTAAAAAGATAGAGTTGTATGTTATTGGCGGCCCAAATAATCACGGGAAGTATTGTTTTGGCGATTGCTCTTTGGAGGATAGATTTCACGGTCATCCTAAAATGAGCATCACTGCTGATGATCCGATCATTCTTGTTTGTGAGTTTTACGGCGGCAATTATCTTGCCATTGATTGTAATAATTTCGATTGCTATTATGGAGTTTACATCAGATATGCAAAGAACCTTCTGTTTCCAGGTGATAGAGCAGATTTAATTCCGTCATCTGAATATAATTGTATGTTTGATCACCTTATCGGGGAGAAACTAGAGGGGATCTCTCTGCCTTCAACTTTTCAAGCATCTGAAAACAAGTACAGCTACAAAGACTATGATTATTTCCATTTATTCGAGTCTCTATATCTTGATTTTACTAATCATGGTGACGCATATGAACATGAAGGTTCTGAAATATATACAGATGATGTTTGTTTTTATTGGGAGCACATATGTCTCTGGTGCGAAAACACTTTGGACAACGTTCATCCGGTAATTGAATATTATACGAATCGGGATATACCGACATTCGCTCAAAACATCAATCATGATTTGCCAGAATAGGCCATAGGAGAACGCCTTATGATAACCGCATACAATAAGTAGGTGGTGAAAAAGATTTAGCTGTATACTTGATTGAAAAAAGAAAATGCCGTTCTTTTTTATGTTAGGCTTAGAGAAGGATATCTTGGTAATTCGAAAATGATATCTGAGGAATACGAATGTATTTACGACAAAAAAGCAGTGTTTCCGAGGTCGCTTATAACGGAGAATATACAGATAAATATGTTTTTGAATATGAAATATTATATCTACCTGATAGTGCTTTAAATAGCAAAGAAGCTTTTTTCAATGCGTGGCTTTTATTTGTAGCGCAAGATTTTGTTAAAGTTAGGGGATAACAAAGAATGCACATAGTGTTTTCAAAGTCATCGAATAGTCATTGACTTATGAATCGGACCCATGATCTGTTTCTTTTTTTTGTATGGCGTTTGCGATGATGTCTGAAATCTTGTAGATTTGCAAACAGAATTCGATTAACGTAGCATACCGGCAAAGATCATATAGAATTATAAGTGAAGGATTGAAGAATAAGGAGCCCGATTTGAACGTTTCGATTTGCAGCAGAGATGAACTTATGGCTAAGATCAGAAATGACTTTCCCTTTAATACAGCAGTCATATCTTTCTATGATGAAGGATCCAAAGCTTTGGACATGAAAGGAAGACCGGTTGCAGAGATTTCAAAATGTATCAACGATGTCAGATGGGTTGATCATCCTAAGAAATGGCACCATCAAGACTTCTTAGACGTTGCACGATTCATCCATAAGTGCATCGAAAGAGGTTATGATATTATCTGCCAGTGCGAATTCGGCGTATCCAGAAGCTCGGCATGCGCCATGGCAATCAAGGAATACGTGCATGGTAACGGGATTGATGTTTTCAGAAATTACGATTACTATCCCAATCAAATCTTTTTCAACAGTATTTATGATTGTTTGAAGAATACAGAATAGAATCTATACAATTTAATCATTTCTACTTTTACGAACACTTTGATTCTGCTGGATTACCGTTGGCAAAGGCGCGGTGATCTGCATGGCAGAGAATATCATCCGATCACAAAAGACATCAATGCCTGCCAATCGAATATGTTTGAGAAATGGATCTGTGGGAGGACAGGGAATAAACCACAATTTCATCTCTTCTATTATGTTAATGATGATAGAATAGTAACAAGAATTTCTTCTTTGGGAGGATGACGATATGAACGAATTATTGAAACTGTTGAAGAATAATGCCCGCTATGAGGTAAAGGATCTCGCTCTGCTTCTGAACAGAGATGAAGAGGAAGTAAAGGAAGAGATTCGGAAGCTGGAAGAAGAAAAGGTCATCGCCGGCTACCACACCATCATCAACTGGGACAAGGCGGATGCGCCTATGTGCAAGGCCATCATCTTCGTGAACTGCGTTCCGGAACGGGAGAGAGGCTACGACCGCATCGCCGAAAGGATCGCGAAGTTCCCGGAAGTGGAATCGCTGTCCCTGATCTCCGGCAAGGCGGAATTCATCCTGAAAGTCACCGGACAGGACATGCGTGAGATCAGCAATTTCGTCGCCCACAAGCTGGCGCCGACCGAAGGTGTCAACGGTACGGAGACAATGTTCGTACTGAAGGAATACAAGACCAATAACGCCGATCTCTACAGTTTCGACGAAGACGATGAAAGGCTTCTGGTGACGCCATGATCTTCGACGAAGAGATAAATCAGACCGTCCGACAGCTCAAGCCCAGCGGCATCCGCCGCTTCTTTGACATTGCCGCAACCAGAAAGGGAGTCATTTCCCTGGGCGTCGGTGAACCGGATTTCATCACTCCCTGGCACATCCGTGAAGAAGCCATCCATGCGATCGAGAAGGGAAAGACCTTCTATACCGGAAACAAGGGGCTCCTTGATCTGAGGAAGGGGATCTGCGCCTACTACAGACGCCGGTTCAACGTCAGCTATGATCCGGAAGAAAACGTCATCGTCACCGTCGGTGGCTCGGAAGCCATCGACATCGTTTTGCGAACGCTCGTTCAGCCCGGAGATGAGATCATCCTGCCGACACCGGCCTATGTCGCCTATGCGGCGATCATTGAGATGGCCGGAGCCACTGTAAAAGAAGTCGTCCTGAAGGAAGAAGAAGGCTTCAAACTCACTCCGGAAGCGCTGAAATCGGCCTTGAACGAGAAGACAAAAGCCATCATTATGAATTTCCCGGGTAATCCAACAGGCGGCATCATGACCAGGGAAGACTACGAAAAGATCATCCCGATCCTGAAGGAATCCGGGATCTTTGTCGTAACGGATGAGATCTATGCGGAACTCACCTACGAACAGAAACACTGCAGCATCGCGGAATTCGAAGAGATCAAGGACCGGACCATCGTCATCAACGGTTTCTCCAAGGCCTACTCCATGACCGGATACCGCATCGGCTACATCCTGGCCCACAAGGATCTGATCGAATCGATCCTGAAGATCCATCAGTATACGATCATGTGTGCGACGACCCCGTGTCAGTACGCCGCAATCGAAGCTGTAAACAACGGCGACAGAGACATCGAAGAGATGTTTGTGAGCTTCCGTCAGAGAAGGAACTACATCGTCAAGGAACTCAACCGCATCGGCCTGCATACGCCGATGCCGCAGGGCGCCTTCTATGCCTTCCCGTCCATCAAACGTACCGGTCTGAGTTCCGAGGAGTTCTGTGAAAGACTGCTGGACGAACAATATCTGGCGCTGGTACCGGGCAATGCGTTCGGCGAGGCGGGAGAAGGATTTGTCCGTATCTCCTATGCCTATTCTCTCGATCAGATCAAACAGGCGATCGCCAAACTGGAAGCCTTCCTGAAAGACGGAGGATGGAACTGATGAAGATCGGCGTTCTGGGTGCAGGCACCTGGGGCATGGCTCTGGGAAGGATGCTGGGAAACGACGGCTATGATGTGACCGTCTGGTCCCATAATCCTGAACACGTCGAAGAGCTGGATCAAACCAGAAAACACCGAAACCTTCCGGGGATGGTGATCCCAGAATCCATCCGTTTTACGAAAGAAATAAAAGAAGCCTGTGAAGGAAAGGAAGTCGTGCTGGCTGCCGTTCCTTCCGTCCACGTGCGAAACACGATGGAAAAGGCAAGACCTTATATCGAAGACAAAACGATCATCGTCGACGTCGCCAAGGGCATCGAAGCCGATACCCTGTATACGATGTCACAAGTCATTGAGGACGTCCTGAAGGACGGAAAACACGAGAACGTCAAGGTCGTCGCCCTTTCGGGACCGACGCATGCGGAGGAAGTCGCCATGGACATGCCGACGACGATCGTTTCCGCATCCAAAGACATGGAGGCAGCCGAGAAGGTCCAGGAGATCTTCATGAATACCTGCATGCGGGTCTACACCAATGAAGACGTCCTGGGTGTGGAACTGTGCGGTGCACTTAAAAACATCATCGCTTTGGCATCCGGTATATCTTCCGGACTGGGCTACGGAGACAACGCCAAGGCAGCCATCATCACCCGCGGCATGGTCGAGATGACAAGACTCGGACTGGCGATGGGAGCCAAGAAAGAGACGTTCCCGGGGCTGGCCGGGATCGGCGATCTGATCGTCACCTGCACCTCCGTCCATTCCCGCAACAACCGCTGCGGCATCCTGATCGGACAGGGAAAGAAGACCGAAGACGCGGTGAAAGAAGTCGGAATGGTGGTCGAAGGACTCAACGCTCTTCCGGCAGCGATGAAACTGAAAGAAAAGTATCAGGTGGAAATGCCAATCATCTCTGCCGTCGATGCGATCGTCAAGGGAAAGATCGATCCAAAGACGGCCATGATCGCCCTGATGACCAGAGACAGAAAAAACGAAAGCATGATCTGAGTGTCATCTGAAGATGGCACTTTTTTACGCATCTTTCTTTTAGTCAGCCAGGGTGTGTTACAAATGTGTTGCATAGAGATCATAAAACTGTTAAGATAATGATGTAATACAAATGTGTGACAAGGAGGAATGATCCAATGAATTCTACGGTTACGATCAGACTGAATGAAGAAGAACAGAAGATCTTCAGCGAGTATTCGAAAGTCTATAAGGGCGGAATTTCCACAATGATCAAACAGCTCGCTCTGGAAAAACTCCAGGATGAATATGATCTGGCTCTTGCGACACGATTTGAACAGGGGCTGAATGACGGATCCGTTACCATTCGTCCGTACAGTGAACTGCTGAAGGAGACCGGACTGGAATAGTATGGCTTATCAGTTTTATACTTCTTCCGAATTCGATAAACAATTCAGGAAGCTCGACCGTTCCGTTCAGAAGACGATCGACAAATGGATCCGTGTCCATCTCATGAATACCGAAGATCCATATGTCTCGGGAAAAGCCCTTGTGGGAAATCTGAAAGGATACTGGCGTTACCGGATCGGCAGTTATCGTCTGCTTGTGAAGATCGACGATAACAGACTGATCATCATCGCTGTAGATATCGATCACAGAAGTACAGTATATAAATGAGATCGTAATCCAAGCATTCAAAAGAATCTTTCTTTCCTTGCGGAAGCAGGACATGATCGGTTAAATCGGCTGCAAATAAAAAAAGAAGAGACCTCAGTCTCTTCTGTACAGGTCTCTCGTGTAGACCTTTTCTTTTACGTCATCCAAGCAGCTGTCATAGCGGTTGGCGATGATGGCCTGCGACATTTTCTTGAATTTCGACAGGTTGTTTACGACCTTGGAACCGAAGAAGGTATCGCCGTCGTTCAGGGTCGGTTCATAGACGATCACCTCCGCCCCCTTGGCCTTGATCCGTTTCATGACTCCCTGGATCGAAGACTGACGGAAGTTGTCGGAATTGGCTTTCATCGTCAGGCGGTAGACGCCGATCACGACATGATGTTCGCGGTTCCGGTCATACTGGGCGGAATTGCCATAGGCACCGGCGATATCCAGCACTCGGTCCGCAATGAAGTCCTTTCTGGTCCGGTTGGATTCCACGATCGCTTCGATCAGGTTCTCCGGTACGTCTTCGAAGTTGGCCAGCAGCTGCTTGGTGTCTTTCGGCAGACAGTAGCCGCCATAGCCAAAGGACGGGTTATTGTAATGGGAACCGACGCGCGGATCCAGACACACACCGTCGATGATCGAACGGGTATCCAGACCCTTGGTCTCCGCATAGGTATCCAGTTCGTTGAAGTAGGAGACTCTTAAGGCCAGATAGGTGTTCGCAAACAGCTTCACCGCTTCCGCTTCCGTCGTGCCCATGATCAGGACCGGGATCTCTTCCTTGATGGCTCCCTGTTCCAGCAGGGAAGCGAACTCTTCCGCCGCCTTCTTCTCTTTCTTTTTCTCCGTATCGGCACCGACAATGATGCGGGAAGGATGCAGATTGTCATAGAGGGCCTTGGATTCCCTCAGGAATTCCGGAGAGAACAGGATACGTTCATCGTTCTTCTCCTTGCGGATCCTGGCGGTATAGCCGACCGGAATGGTCGACTTGATGACGATCCAGGCCTTTCTGTTGTACTGACGGACCAGATCGATGACCGCTTCCACGGCTCCGGTGTCGAAGTAGTTGCGCTGCGGATCGTAGTTGGTCGGCGCGGCGACGATGACGTAGTCCGCATCTTCATAGGCGTATTGCCCGTCCAGCGTGGCTTCCAGATCGAGCTTTCTGTTTGCGAGATAGTCTTCGATGTAGTCATCCTGGATCGGCGACTTCCGGTCGTTGATCATCTTCACTTTCTCTTCGATGATATCGACCGCTCTGACCCGGTTGTGTTGTGCCAATAAGACTGCGATCGACATGCCGACATAGCCGGTTCCGGCGACGGCGATCTTCCTGGAAGGAAGGATCTTCTTCTTTTCCGTTTCCTTTTCTTCCTGCAGGTCTTCAAAGGACAGTCCCAGGACTTCCATCAGGTCTTCCAGCTGGGCGATCGAAGGCATGTAGGTGCCGTTCTCGATCCTTGAGATCATCGCTCGGTTGATCTGTGTCCTGTCGGAAAGCTCCTGCTGGGAAAGTCCCAGCTGTTCCCGTTTTCTTTTTACGGTCACTGCGAGTTTCTGCTGCTGTATCCTGTTCATATTCTCACCTCATCTACTATGTTATAAGAAATAACAATTCTTCGCAAGTTTGAATTAAATGTTGTTATTATTTGTAACAATGAAGGAAATGGTGTATGATAGAGTTATGCTGGAAAACAAGACCGTACTGGTGACCGGCTCTGCCGGATTCATCGGATCCCATCTGTGCGAAAGACTTCTGAAGGAACATCCCGGGATCAGGATCGTCGGTGTCGACGACCTCAACGATTACTACGATGTCTCTTTGAAGCTGGACCGCAATGAGAAACTGAAGAAGCATGCGGACTATACCTTCATCAAGGGAGATCTCTCGGAAAAGGATTTCCTGGAAGGACTGTTTGAGACGTATCGTTTTGACCTCGTCGTCAACCTGGCCGCTCAGGCGGGAGTGCGCTACTCCATCGAGAATCCCGACGTCTACATCCGTACCAATCTTCTCGGTTTCTTCAATCTCCTGGAAGTCATACGGAACCATCCGGTCGAACATTTCCTCTACGCCTCCAGCTCCTCCGTCTACGGCGGGAACACGAAAGTACCGTTCTCCACGGAAGACAAGACCGATCATCCGGTCTCCCTCTATGCAGCCACCAAGAAGGCCGATGAACTGATGGCCTACACCTATACCCATCTGTTCGGGATGAAGACCACCGGTCTGCGTTTCTTTACCGTTTACGGTCCGGAGGGACGTCCGGACATGGCCTATTTCTCCTTCACGAAGAAACTGCTGAAGGGAGAGAAGATCCGCATTTTTAACTACGGCAACTGTCAGCGGGACTTCACCTACATCGATGACATCACCGAAGGCATCGTCCGCATCATGGAGAAGGGTCCGAAAGAAGACTACAACCTCTACAACATCGGCAATTCCCATCCGGAGAACCTCATGGATTTCGTCTACACTCTGGCGGATTCCCTGAAGAAACATCAGCTCCTTCCGGCAGACTTCGATACGGATTCCCATCTGGAACTCGTGGAAATGCAGGCGGGAGACGTACCGGTGACCTATGCGGATGTCTCGGCACTGGAAGAGGATTACGGCTTCCATCCGGATACGCCGCTGTCGGAAGGTCTTGACCGATTCGCAGAATGGTATAAAGAATACTATGGATAGGCAACTCAGTTGCCTGTCTTTTGTTATAATGAATGAGGACAGAATCTGTTTTTAAAATGGAGAAGGATATGGATAATAAAGTACTGATCGATCGCAGGTTGTGCAAGGGCTGCGGGATCTGTGTGGTCCTGTGTCCGAAGAAGATCCTGACGATCGACGAGGAAGGCAAGGCCTCTGTTACGGAAAGGCAGGAATGCATCGGCTGCAGACAGTGTGAATTCCACTGTCCGGATTTTGCGATCCTGATGGGAGATGAAGATGGACAGATATAGGATCATGACCGGAAACGAAGCCTGTGCCAGAGCGGCCATCGCTTCGGGGATGCGCTTTTTTGCGGGCTATCCGATCACTCCGGCGACGGAGATCGCCGAACTGTGCAGTGAACTGCTGCCGCAGGTGGATGGCGTATTCATGCAGATGGAAGACGAACTGGCTTCGATCGGTGCTGTCATCGGCGCCAGCGCTGCCGGAAAGAAAGCCATGACGGCGACCAGCGGTCCGGGCTTTTCCCTGATGCAGGAGAACCTCGGCTGGGCCTACATCAACGAGATCCCTCTGGTGATCGTCGATGTCATGCGCAAGGGACCTTCCGGTGGATCTGCCACATTACCCGCCCAGGCCGACATTATGCAGACGAAGTGGGGGACCCACGGAGACTACCGGGCTGTCGTTCTGACGCCGAATTCCGTGGAAGAGATCTACCGTGAGACCATCAGAGCCTTCAATCTGGCGGAAGAGTTCCGTCAGCCGGTCATCCTTTTATACGATGCGGTGCTCGCCCATATGTCCGAAAAGATCCGCATTCCGGAACCTGAAGAAATAAAGATCATCGACCGGGCGAAACCTCTAAACAGGGAGGGCTACGTTCCGTTCCGCTATGAGGACAGTTCCGTTCAGCCTCTGGCCAGTTTCGGCGAAGGCTACAATATCCACATGTCCGGACTGACCCACGACGAGACCGGCTTCCCTGTCAGCAATCAGGACACGACCGGACTGGAGATCCTGATCCATCATCTCTTCGACAAGATCGATCACCGCTACGACGGCGAGATCAAGAAATATGAAGCGTTCTGCTGCGAGGATGCGGAAGTGCTGGTCGTCAGCATCGGCATCACTTCCCGCAGCGCCAAGAGCGCCGTGCGTCAGGCCAGAGAAATGGGGATCAAAGCAGGACTCTTCCGTCCGATCACCATGTGGCCGTTCCCGCACAGGGATTTCTCGCAGTACGTCGAACGTTCCAAGGCGGTCGTCACCGCCGAGATGAACAGCGGACAGCTGAACCAGGTCGTCATCGAAGACATCGACCGCAACCAGAAACTGTTCATGAAGAATCTCTATGACGGCAATCAGATCAGGGATATCGACATCCTGAATTCGATCATCGAGGCAAACAAGTATGAGAAGCGATAATATCTACGATAAATATCTGGTCGAAGAGAAACTGCCGACTATGTGGTGTCCCGGCTGCGGCAACGGCATCGTTCTGCAGTCCATCATCCGGGCGATCGACGAGATGGAGCTCGATCATCAGAAAGTCGTCTTCGTCTCCGGGATCGGCTGTTCCTCCCGAGCGGTAAACTATCTCAAGTTCGACTGCATGCATACCAACCACGGCAGGGCGATCGCTTTTGCGACCGGCCTTAAGATGGCAAATCCGGAACTGAAGGTCATCGTCCTTACCGGGGACGGCGACTGCGCCAGCATCGGCGGAAACCACCTGATCCACGCCTGCCGCCGCAACATCGATCTGACCGTCATCTGCATGAACAACTCCAACTACGGCATGACCGGAGGACAGTATTCCCCGACCACGCCGATCGGCGTCCAGACCAAGACCAGCGTCTACGGCAGCTACGAGCCCCCGTTCGATCTCTGCGATCTGACAAAGAGCGCCGGAGCCACCTATGTGGCCAGATGTGCCACCTATCTTCCGGTGCAGATGAAAAACATCATCAAGAAAGCCCTGGATCACCGCGGACTGTCCTTTGTGGACTGTGCCAGCGACTGTCCGAGCCTCTTCGGCAGGCTCAACCGGATGGGCGATGCGGGAGAGATGATGCTGAAATGGAAGGACAGACTCGTCAGCGTATCCCAGGCGGAGAAGATGACAAAGGAAGAACTGAAGGACAAGGTCGTCTGGGGCGAATTCGTCAGCAAGGACGACCGCATGGAATATACCGACATCTACAAGGAAACTATCCGGAAAGCCAAGGAGGCCGTACATGAATAACTATCAGCTGCGTTTTTCCGGGACCGGCGGTCAGGGACTGATGCTGATCGGCGACCTGATGGCTCACTACTACGGTATGGTGGAAGACAAGCAGATCGTACTGCTGAAGTCCTACGGACCGGAAGCCAGAGGCGGCGCCAGCCGCAGCGAACTGATCGTCGATGAGGAGGAATGCTACCCGGCCATTACCCGACCGGATTTCCTGCTGGCCATGTCCCAGCAGGCTTACGATCTGTATACTGAAGATGCGGATGAGAATACGGTCATCCTGATCGATGAGGATCTGGTGAAAAAGACTGATGACCGTTTCCCGAAGACATACCGCCTTCCTTTGACGGAGATCGCCAAGGAGAAGACAGGAAAGGCCATCTGTGCCAATATCGTCGCCCTGGGTGCGATGACAAAGATCCTGCACATCGATCCCGACAAGATGCTGGAAGTATTGAAAGAAAAACTTCCCGAACGGATCCGGAAGATCAATCTGACAGCTTACGAAGAAGGCTATGCAGCCTGCGGAGGGAAGCGATGAATATCCATGAATATCAGGCCAAACAGTTCCTGAAACGCTACGGGATCGCGGTTCCGGAAGGCTATCCGGCTTTCGATATCAAAGAAGTCGAAGAGATCCTCAACAAACATTTTCCTGACGGGAAAGCCGTCCTGAAGGCCCAGATCCATTCCGGAGGCCGAGGAAAGGCCGGCGGCGTCCTCTTAAGTCAGAATAAGGGAGATGCCCTGAAAAAAGCTGCATCCCTTTTCGGCAAGACCCTGGTCACCAAGCAGACCGGACCGAAAGGGAAGCTCGTCCGCAAGATCTACCTGGAAAAGCCGTCACAGATCGACAGAGAGATGTATCTCTCCCTGCTGATCGATACCAATATCGCAAAGCACACCTTCGTCGCCTGCAAGGCCGGAGGAACTTCCATCGAAGAACTGGCGGAGTCCGATCCGGATGCGATCGCCAAAGTCGCCATCGAACCTGCGAAGGGACTGACGGAAGAAGAGATCAATAAGATCGCTTCCGCTCTGGAACTGAACGATACGAAGCAGATCGGGATCATCCTTTCCGGAATGTATGAGATGTTTCTTAAGGAAGACTGTACCCTGATCGAGATCAATCCGCTGGCACTTTGTTCCGGGCAGCTGATCGCCCTGGATGCCAAGGTGACGCTGGATTCCGATGCGCTGTTCCGCCATCCGGAAAACAGGGAACTGCAGGATCTGGAAGAAGAAGATCCGCAGGAACTGGAAGCGTCCCGCTACGGGATGAACTACGTCTCCCTGGACGGAGACATCGGCTGCATCTGCAACGGTGCCGGTCTGGGCATGTCGACGATGGATACGATCTTCCACTACGGCGGAAAGCCGGCCAATTTCATGGATACCGGTGGAACCATCACCATAGAAAAAGCCTACAACGCCTTTGCGATCGTCTCCCGCGGAGAAAACGTCAGGGGCGTGATCGTCAACATTTTCGGCGGGATCGCCAGAACGGACCTGATCGCGGAAGGCCTGGTGAAAGCCATGGATGAGCTTGATTACCGCAAGCCGGTCGTCGTCCGCATGGAAGGCAACCGGGCAGATATCGCTCATGAGACGCTGAAGAATGCGCGGATTCCGGTCATTGCCGCGGAGAACTGTTCCGATGCGGTAGAAAAGATGCTGAAGGAACTGGATAAAGGAGAAAGACGATGAGTATCTATGTGAATGAGAATACGAAGGTCATCGTCCAGGGGATCACCGGATCCCAGGGCTCCTTCCATACGAAACTGATGCTGGAATACGGCACGAAGATCGTCGCCGGGACCAATCCCGCCAAGGCAGGAAGCGAAGTCTGCGGCATCCCGGTCTATGCGACCGTGAAGGAAGCCAGAGAGAAGACCGGAGTTGACGCTTCGATCATCTTCGTCCCTCCGTTTGCTGCAGCAAATGCCATCCTGGAAGCCGCGGATGCGGGTATTGAAGTCTGTGTCTGCGTCACGGAAAACATTCCGATCAACGACATGGTCAAGGTATATGACCATCTGAAGAATTGCAGGATGAGGCTGATCGGACCGAACTGTCCGGGCATCATCGTCCCCGGCCAATGCAAGCTGGGCATCATGCCGCAGGACATCCACCTGCCGGGTCATGTCGGTATCGTCTCCCGCAGCGGATCTTTGACCTATGAGACCATCAAGCAGCTCACAAGGAAGGGCATCGGCCAGTCCGCTACCATCGGCATCGGCGGAGACGGGATCAAGGGAACGACCTTCCTGGATGCCTTACAAGCCTTCGATGCGGATGAGGACACGAAAGCCATCGTCCTGATCGGGGAGATCGGCGGAAGAGGGGAACAGGACGCAGCCGACTGGGCATATGAAAACTGTCAGAAACCGATCATCGGCTTCATCGGCGGCAGAAGCGCTCCTCCGGGAAAGCGGATGGGTCATGCGGGTGCGGTCGTCTCCGGAAAGGGGGGTTCCGCTTCCGACAAGATCGCCTATCTGGAATCCAAAGGCATCCGGGTAGCAGACATTGCCGACCACATCGGGGATCTTCTCGAAGAGGTGCTGAAAGAAAAAGGACTCTACGACGATTGCATCATATAGTCCTCATATCTGACAAATGGATTTATCAGGCTCGTAAGAGCCTTTTTATTATTTCAGGATATACTTTTCGATCACTTCCGCGACCGCTCCGTGTGCGCAGTCGTTTTCCGTGATCACATCGCAGTATCTCTTCATTCCTTCGATCGTATTGGCGACACCGATCCCCAGCCCTGCCACTTCGATCATCGTTTTATCGTTGAAGTTGTCCCCAATCGCGATGACTTCCGAGCGGTCGATCTTCAGGATCTCGCACAGCCTGATCAGGGCGTTGCCCTTGTTGACACCTTTCGCGTTGAATTCGAAGTAGCGGTTGGAGGAATAGGAGATGTCCACCTGTTCCATGATGTCGGAGAAGTCCTGCTCCACCCGTTTCAGATAGTCGTAATCCCGGTTTACGTAGAGGATCTTGGTGAGTTTTTTATCCTGCAGTTCTTCGATCTCTTTGAATTCGATGAAATGCAGGTCCCGGTCTTTCAGGATCTCTTTCTCGTAATCCGGCAGATCCTTCACGTAGGTCTCTCTGTCGGTATAGACATGGAGACCGACATCGTAATTTTTCGAACGTTCGTAGATCTCTTTCACCAGACCGTAATCGATCCCCTGAAAGTGCAGGATACGGTCGTTGCGGTTCTCCGAGATGACCGCTCCGTTGAGGGAGATCACGTATTCGTTTTCCAGACCGTAGAGTCCGAGTTCTTCCAGCGTTTCTTTGACCGTCAGAAAGTTCCTTCCGGTGGCCGGAACGAATTTTACTCCCAGAGGTCTCAGTTTTTTTACCGCATCCGCATTGACGTCTGACACGTGCGGATCGTTCGTCGTCAGAAGCGTCTCATCCAGATCGCAGGCGATCAGTTTGTACATCGTTTCCATCATAACATATGTCTTCCGTTTTTCTGTTTCTGTTCTATAATAGAGGATGTACGGGGCTTTAGCTCAGCTGGGAGAGCGTCTGGTTCGCAATCAGAAGGTCGCCGGTTCGAACCCGGTAAGCTCCACCATCTATACAGATACCTCCTTATGTGATACAATGTACTACATAAGGAGGTTTTGTTTATGAGCTTTTCCATCCGAATGACAGAAGAAGAAAAGAAACTGGCTGAAAGCTATGCCAGGATGCATTCCATCTCCCTGGCGGAAGCTTTTAAGAGAGCCTTGTTTGAAAAGATCGAAGATGAATACGATCTGGCGGTCGCAGAAAAGAGTTACCTGGAATACAAGAAAGATCCCGTTACCTATTCGCTTGAAGAATTGGAGGAAATGACGGATCGCAAATGAGCTACAGGCTTGAATTCACGAAGTCGTACATGAAGGATTTCCGGAAACTGGATCGTTATACCCGAGAACTTGTCCTGGCCTGGATCCGAAGAAATCTTTCAGAGATCGATGATCCCCGCAGGATCGGCAAGGCCTTGACCGGAAACAAAAAAGGCTACTGGCGCTATCGGATCGGTGATTATCGTCTGATCTGCATGATCGAAGATGAAAGGCTTCTGATCCTTGCCCTCAACATCGGACATCGAAAAGAGATCTATCAATCAAGATAAAACCGTCCGTTACGGATGGTTTTCGTTTCTTAATGATCTGAATCAAAAAGGAATCTTCTGAAAGATCCCTTTTCTACCATCTGTTTTTAATGTATCTTCCCGGATCCTTGTAGCTGAGGACCTTGGCGTAGTTTCCTGCTGCGGTCGCGTTGTCCGGAATGTCCTTGGTGACGACGCTTCCTGCCCCGATCGTGACGTTGTTGCCGATCTTCACATTCTCGACGATGCAGACGTTCGGTCCGATGTAGACGTTGTCTCCGATCACGGCTGCGTGTTCCTCGTTGCTGCCGATGGTGACGAACTGGGACAGGTTGCAGTTGTTGCCGATGACCGTTGTCGGATGGACGACGACGGGACCGCCGTGTCCGATGTAGAGTCCGTAGCCGATCTTCGTATTCCGGAGGATCTGGATCGTCTTCTTGGTCCGGTTCAATCTCCAGAGAAGCAGTCCCCAGTATCTGGAAAGGCCTTGCGTCTGGCACATCCTCAGGGCGTACTGGAAACGGAAGGTCCGGTTCAAAAGATATCCCTTCAGGAAAGTGGGAAGATCGCTCTTTCCGTAATAGCGTTTCAGATCGCTTCTGACATAGTCGTTCATGGATTCATTATACCCTATTAATCTTTTCCGATGACATCGGAGATCACGTCGACGATATCCTTGGCTCCTCCGGCTCCTGACTTGACTTCGTTGGCTCCGGCCTCCTCGTCGAGGGCCGCCTTGATGGAATCCACGTCATCCACCAGTCCCGCAACGGAAGCGACCGTATCCAGTCCCAGGATGGAAGCGATGTCGCCGATGATGGTCGCCTTTTCACTGACGCCGAGTTCTCCTTCTTCCAGGGTGTTCTTGATGTCCCTGCCGGCGACGTAGACGTCGATGACGGAGGAGATGCCCGGAATGCCAAGGGCGTCGGCGATCAGACCGATGTTGCCCAGGGATTCGTCGGACTTCAGGTTCGGTTTGAGTACCGGAAGGACCAGCTTGACCAGAGTTACGTACGGACTCGTGTCGGAAGAGACATAGCTGACGATCTCCTTGTCTTTCACGAGCTTTTTCAGCCTCTTGGCGAGCTTTTTCCCGATCTCCTTCTCCATGATCAGACCCAGGGAGATGTCCTTGAGAACGTCTTCTTTCTTGCTCAGGATCGCATCCAGCTTCTCTTCGTCCTCGACGTCGATGATCAGCAGGTCTGCGCCTTCGACGGAATCGTCCAGTTCTTCATATTCACAGGTGCTGACGGACAGGTAATGCCGGTCCTTCAGTTCCTCGATCAGCTTCTCGTTTTGCGTGCAGGCCACGACGGTCTTGTCTTCGAAGGAAGGCGTTCCCAGATCTCTGTCTCCCTTGACGACTTTCTTTCCTCTTCTCTTCTTCAGAAGGAAGAACGATGCTGCTGCTGCCAGCAGTACCGTGGCTCCTCCGGCAAACAGAGGAACGGGACTCTTCTTTGGGATGGCGCGCTGTTCGATCTCTCCGCATCTGCCGCAGATCCTCTGTTCCGTTCCCTCCGCAAAGAAGGTCGGTTCCTTGATGCGTGTCCACTCTTCCGGGAAGGAATGTCCCAGCTTCGGGATCGCCTGATCGATCAGCTCATGGCAGCGCTGGCATTCGGCCTGTTTCAGACCGTCTTCCGTACAGCTGGCTTCCTTGAGAGTCTTGTATTCCCCGAGATCGTGTCCCAGCTTCGGGAAAGTCTCGTTGAATTCTTCTCCGCAGCGGGTGCAGGTGCCATTCTTGTATCCGTCTTCGGTACAGGTGGCTTCCTTCTCTTCATATTCGATGTCATGGCCCAGGGCTTCGATCTTCCGGGTATAGGAATCGCTGCATCTGGAACATTTATAAGTCCGGATCCCGGATTCCTCACAGGTAGCTGCCTTGGTGACGGAAGAAACATAATTATGGCCTAAAGCCGCAGGATAGGAAGTCTTGGTTTCCGAACAGCGGGTACACTCATATATGATCGTTCCCGCACTCGTACAGGTCGGTTCGATATAGGTTTTCAAATCAGAGAAATCATGTCCGTATGCCGCTACAGTGATGAAATCATCATAATCGAGGTTTTCACATACGATCATCGCTCCTCCCGGTTGCGTACAGGTCGGTTCCACTTCCCATGCGTTGAGCTGCATGTTTCCCCCGCAGTAGGGGCATGTTCCGTAACTGGCTGCTTCGATCTCAAAAAGATGGCTGTGATGATGTTCGTCATCATGATCAGAGCGCATACAGACCGCAAAGGAAAGACAGGTGATCATCAGGATCGCTGTAAGGATGCTTATCAGAAATCTCTTCATAAGGGACCTCCTATGAAATACGAATACAGATTATGACAGACCGTTTGGATAATTTAATTATATATAAATCTGGATGAAAGAAAAAGGAATGCGTTTTGCGAATCAGGAAAAAAGCGATAAAATGGTTTCATGCGTAAATGTTTCAAACTGCTGACAGCGTTACTGCTGTCCGTGACCATAACGGCCTGTCAGAAAGAGGTCATACCTGAAGAGATCCCCGACGATACTCCTGCAGTTCCTCAGGAGGATCAGTTTCATCTGAAGATCGAAGCGGTCGACGAGGGACAGATCGTCTTTTATTCCTACGAGGACTATTATCGTTACGGACCTTCGATCATGGAATATGAGGACGGATCCATGGATGTATGGTTCTCCTCTCCGGGAAACAACGGATCCCAATGGGACTGGATCACCTACCGTCATTCCGATGACGGCGAGAACTGGGGTTATGAACAGGTCGTCTTAAGACCGACTCCGGGTTCCTGGGATCAGTGTTCGGTCTGCGATCCGGCAGTGATCTATTTTAACGGTTACTACTATCTGGCCTATACCGGTACATACGACTACGATGCGGAAGGCATGAACAATTCCCTGTTTGTAGCCAGAAGCGAATATCCCGACGGTCCCTTCGAGAAGTGGAACGGAATCGGGTGGGGAGGCGATCCCGAACCGATCATCGCCTTTGAAGGAGATCCTTCAGATTGGGGGATCGGGGAACCGAGCTTCGTGATCTACGGAGAAGATCTCTACATCTACTATTCTTCGATCGATGCCAAAGGACACTACATCTCCTTAAGCAAAGCCGATCTGGTGGACGACTGGCCGAATACGATCCGTTTCAAGAGCAGGACACTGGCAAGAGAACACATCGATTCCCTGGATGTCGTATACGATGAAGATACGGACATGTTTCTGGGATTCACCGTCTATATGAGAATGGCGGATGTATCCAGGATCGTCGTCTATGGTTCGGGCAACGGAAAGAATTTCGAGAAGTTGGATACCACCAAGGATTACATTGAAGACTACGCCCACAACATGGGCATCGCCAAGTCTCCGGAAGGACATATACATTCCGACAGGGAAGTCCTCATCGGCTATGCGTACGGAGAAGACTGGGGAAGGTGGAATACCAGGTTCCAGAAGATCAGGTTTGAGAAATAGGAAGATCCGGGAGAAGAGACAAGTTCTCAATCCCGGATCTTTATTTATAATAGAAGTGAAGAATATACCGGAGCTGATAATCATGGCAAGAAAGAAGAAAAAGACCGTTACGATTGAAGTGGATGAGAATGTTTCCGAAACTGCTACAGAATCTAGGGAGATGCCTGAAAAGCAAGTCAGAGTTCTCAGAAAAGTTCGCAGAAAGAAGATAGAACCTCTTCCCGTCAAAGAAGAGATAGAAAAAAAGCCGAAGGATAACAAGGTAAAGATCATCCTGTTGGTTGTTTTGGCGATCCTGCTGCTTCTGGGATTTTTGTTCGGAATCCTGCCTCTGTTGAAAGAAGGCAGAGCAAAATCTCTCTATGAGAAAGGTCGGTATGAGGAAGCCATCAACGTATTGAACGGCATGCAGGAAAGAGAGAAATCCGCAAAGATCAT
>JAEEGL010470293.1_pt1 | contig 68721 bp, 46 predicted proteins | sample 9134231 | NCBI WGS metagenome assembly JAEEGL01 (sample SAMN16246548, study PRJNA631951) | gut metagenome | biome: gut microbiome; feature: rumen; material: fiber-attached | host: Bos | place: Iran: Karaj | collected 2018-10 | reverse complement strand
GGCGTAGGTCATGTAGAGGTAGTTGGTCAGTTCGGGATGTTCCGAGGCCACGGTGGGAATGCGCTTCACGGCGGGCACTATGCCTTTCCGTTTCCTGTGCTGCCTCACCTTCAGGTTCTCCTTCTCCATGTTTCCGCCCGAGGGCTTCAGCACGAAGCGGGCTATCTGGAAATCGCTGAAACCGTTCACCTTAGCTTCTTCCAGCAACTCGTCGGGAAGTTCTTCCAGGCTATTGTATTCCTGTAGCCGGTGCTTCAAGTCAACAATGTGCTTCAGCCGGTTGAGGAACCACACGTCAATCTTCGTGAGCTGTTCTATGCGCTCCACGGTGTACCCCTCCTCCAGGGCCTGTGCAATGGCGAAGATGCGCAGGTCGGTGGGGTTCTCCAGCGCGTCGTCGAGGTTGTCGAAACGCGTGTGGTCATTGCCCACGAAGCCGTGCATGCCCTGCCCTATCATCCTGAGGCCCTTCTGCATCATCTCTTCGAAGGAGCGGCCGATGCTCATGATTTCGCCCACCGACTTCATGCTGGAGCCGATTTGCCGGCTCACGCCCGAGAACTTGGTGAGGTCCCAACGTGGAATCTTGCAAATCATGTAGTCGAGGCTCGGGGCCACATAGGCCGAGTTGGTGGTTCCCATCTCGCCAATCTGGTCGAGGGTGTAGCCCAGCGCAATCTTTGCCGCCACGAAGGCCAGCGGGTAACCGGTGGCTTTGCTGGCCAGGGCCGACGAGCGCGACAACCGGGCGTTGATTTCTATGATGCGGTAGTCGTTGGTCTGTGCGTTGAAGGCAAACTGGATGTTGCACTCGCCCACGATGTTGAGGTGTTTCACGCACTTGATGGACAACTCCTGAAGTTGCTTCACCTGGTCGTCGGTGAGCGAGCAGGTGGGCGCCACCACTATCGACTCGCCGGTATGGATGCCCAGCGGGTCGAAATTTTCCATCGAGGCCACGGTGAAGCAGCGGTCGTTGGCATCGCGGATGACCTCGAACTCAATCTCTTTCCACCCTTTCAGGCTCTCTTCCACCAGTATCTGGGGTGCAAAGGTGAAGGCGCTTTCGGCCAGTTCGCGGAACTTCTTCTCGTCGGGACAGATGCCCGAGCCCAGTCCGCCAAGGGCGTAGGCCGAGCGAATCATCACCGGGAAGCCTATTTCGTGGGCGGCGCGCAGGGCGTCGTCCATGTTCTCCACGGCATGGCTAACGGGCGTCTTCAGCTCCACCTCGTTGAGTTTTTTCACAAAGAGGTCCCTGTCTTCAGTGTTCATAATGGCCTCCACACTGGTTCCGAGCACTTCAACGCCATACTCCTTGAGCGTGCCGTTCTGATAGAGTTCGGTACCGCAGTTCAACGCCGTCTGTCCGCCGAAGGCAAGCAGGATGCCGTCGGGGCGCTCCTTCTTGATGATTTCGGTGACGAAATAGGTGTTGACGGGCTGGAAATAAACTTTGTCGGCAATGCCTTCCGAGGTCTGGATGGTGGCGATGTTGGGGTTCACCAGAACGCTGCTGATGCCTTCCTCGCGCAAGGCTTTCAATGCCTGGGAACCAGAATAGTCGAACTCACCGGCCTGGCCTATCTTCAAGGCTCCTGAGCCAAGTACCAATACTTTGCTAAGTTTCTTTTTCATAATAAAATGACAGTAAATTATCTTTTTGCGTTGCAAAGGTACACATTATTTTCAGAATATATGTCACTATAACACTTTTTTTTCGGTTTTAATGATAATTTGTTGGCGCGCACATCGATTATGGCGGTCTGACAGCGGGCAGACAACCGTTGTAGCGTGTCAAGAAATACATATCACGCAGAAGAAAAAGCAATCGATTTGACCGGCTTTTTCGACCTCGGAAAAGACGTTTTGTAAAGATTTTTCAGAAACATAATTTGTATCATGGGGTTTGACCGCAAATTGCGGGGAGAGATTTTGAAGTTTGAGGGGAGAAATCTTGAAGTTTGAGAGGTGAAATTTGCGGTCAAACTTCCCGAGTTTATAAAGTACCTGATAATCAACACATTACAAAACACTCGTAATTTTGATAAAATTGTAAAGATATTTTACTGCTTCGTGCCAAAAACCGAAACATCAAAAAAGTATGAATAAACAATGAAAAGTGGTACATATTTGCAACGAGAATCCCAGAAAAGTATTTATAAAGACCATACAAAACCTTACACCTTATTATATATATAGGGGATGACGGCGGCTGGCAAAACGGCCGATGCGTTAATCTTCATAAAAAAGTTCGTTTCTTACCACATTTCTTTGTACATTTGCCGACAAAAAAGGAAACGACATGAAATTGATAAGATGGGGGTTCATTGGCTGCGGCGAGGTGACGGAACGGAAATCGGGCCCGGCCTTCAACGAAGTGACGGGGTCGCACGTGGTGGCCGTGATGTGCCGCAACAAGGAACGCGTGCGCAAATATGCTGAGGACCACGATGTTAAGAAGTGGTACACCGACGCTCAGGAACTCATTAACGACCCCGAGGTGAACGCCGTCTATGTGGCCACGCCCCCAAGTTCCCACGCCACCTATGCCATTATGTCCATGCGCGCCGGCAAGCCCGTCTATGTGGAAAAGCCGCTGGCCGCCTCCTACGACGACTGCACGCGGGTGAACCGCGTGAGCGAGCAGACGGGGGTGCCCTGCTTCGTGGCCTATTATCGCCGCTACCTGCCCTATTTCAACAAGGTGCGCGAAATAGTGGGAAGCGGAACCCTGGGGCGCATTGTCAATGTGCAGCTACGGTTCTCTACCCCACCCCGCCCGCAGGACTATCGAACGGGGAGCAGCCTGCCATGGCGATTGCAACGCGACATTTCGGGCGGGGGCTATTTCTACGACCTGGCACCCCACCAGCTCGACATCCTTCAAGAGTTGTTCGGCGTCATTGTGGAAGCCGACGGCATCTGCGCCAACCGCGGCGGACTCTATGAGGTGGAGGACAGCGTGAGCGCGTGCTTCCGCTTCGAGAACGGCGTGCCCGGAAGCGGGTCGTGGTGCTTCGTGGGCCACGAATCGGCACGCGAGGATTGCATAGAAGTGGTCGGCGAGAACGGCACACTATGCTTTTCCGTCTTCAGCTATTCGCCCATTCACCTGATTACGAGCGACGGCGACAACCTCATCACCGTGCCCAATCCGCCATATGTGCAACTGCCCATCATCCGCTCGGTAATTGAGGACCTGCAGGGCATCGGCGTGTGCAAGGCCACATGCGTAAGTGCCACGCCCGTGAACTGGGTGATGGACCGCATACTGGGGAAATTTTGAAAAGTGAAAAGGTGAAAAAAATCCTACATCCACATCGTTTGCCGGCTATGGTTTTCCTTTGTATGATGATGGCCGTCGCGCCACTTCACGCGGAGGAGATGACGGAGAATGCCGATTCCGTGGAAAAAACCGTGGAAAAGCGGCCCGACGTGTTCCACCGCGTGGGCAACTTCTTCACCAAATACTTCCGCGACTTCAACGAAATCGACACCACATACATAGAGCCGCAACACTACAACTACGCGCTGATGCTCCAGAACACAAACACCTACGAAACCTACACGCTACGGTCGAAAACCGGGCAGAGCATCTTTTTCGCACCGCAACCCACGTACCGCATTGGCCCGTACTTCGGATGGCGGTGGATTTTCCTGGGCTACACCTTCGACGTGAAACACCTCACCAACTCGCACAACAAGAAAGAGTTCGACATCAGCCTCTATAGCAACCTGGTGTGCGTGGACCTGTATTACCGCAAGACCGGCAACGACTACCTTATCAGGCAGATAGACCTGAACAACGGCGACGGGCGGCGCAACCTACACCATGTGAACTTCGACGGGCTGAACGTGGGCATCACGGGCGTTGACCTGCACTACATCTTCAACCACAAGAAATTCTCCTACCCGGCGGCCTTCAGCCAAAGCACCGTGCAAAGGAAATCGTGCGGAACGGCATTGGCCGGCATAGGATACACCAAACACAGCATCGACCTGGACTTCGACAGGTTGCAGGATGTGGTGAAAAAAAACGTCGTGGACATCAACCGCGAGCAGGAAGTGAAGCTCGACAGTGGGCTGATGTTCAAGAAAGTGAGCTACACAAACATCTCTATGTCAGGCGGATATGCCTACAACTGGGTGTTTGCACGCAATTGGCTCCTGGCGGGGTCGTTGTCGTTGTCGATGGGATATAAACGCGCGGCCGGCGACCTGAGAAGAGACGAGCGCACCATTTTGCGCGACTTTTCGTTCCAGAATGTCGTGCTCGACGGCACAGGGCGTTTCGGCATCGTGTGGAACAACACCAAATGGTTTGCGGGAATGAGCGCCATCGTACATAGCTACAACTACCGGAAGGCGCAATTCTCAACCAACAACTCTTTCGGAAGCCTTAACTTCTACGCGGGATTTAACTTCAACCGCAAGCGGGGACACTGACCGCGGTTCACACAATAAAAAAGGAAACAACATGAAGAAAATCTTTTTCGGCCTTTTACTGGCCATTTTGGCAACAACGGCAAAGGCGCAACTGGTAAGCTACGAAAAAAGTGATAGCGCGCTCGTTTTATCACTATTGAAAGAAGCCCGGCAACAACCGTCGGGCACCAACATGGTGATTTGGTTCGGACGACAACTACAGGGCGTGCCATACGTGGCACACACGCTGGAGCCGTTTGACAAAGAGCGGCTCATCGTCAACCTGCGCGAACTGGACTGCACCACGTTTGTAGAGAACGTCGTGGCCCTCACCATGTGCCATAAGGACAGCCTGTGCTCCTTCGAGGCCTTTTGCCACATACTCCAGAAACTGCGCTATGAGAAAGGCGACATGCCGGCATACATCAAGCGCAACCATTATTTCACTTCCTGGATAGAGGACAACTCAAGCATGGGCTTTTGCTATGAATTGCAGTCGCCCAACCCGCCGTTCACCGCCCTGCAGACCATTCACGTGGACTACATGACGAAAAACGTAGACAAATACCGCATGCTGACGGTCAACCCGCAAGACGTGCCGGAAATAAGGAAAATGGAAGAAAGCATAGAGGGGAAAAAGTATCGCTATATTCCCATTTCAGAAATCAACAACACCAAACTATTGCGCGAAACGGTTCACGACGGCGACATCTTAGCCATCATCACCAATGTGAAAGGCCTTGACACACAGCACATTGCCCTTGCCCTGTGGCACGATGACGGCCTGCACATCCTCCATGCGTCGAGTGTGAGAAAGAAAGTGGTTGACGAGCCCGTACCCCTGAAGCAGTACCTCATCAACCGAAAGACCACACCCGGCATCCGCGTGGTTAGAATTAGGAATTAGGAATTAGGAATTAGGAATGACAGCAATTCCTCATTCCTAATTCCTAATTCCTCATTCATTTAAGGAACGGCCTGACGCTTTTGTCGGGACCAAGATAAAAGCCTGTTTGCGTGGGCTGGTTGTAGCCCGTGTTCTGCGCCGCCACACTCAGGCGGTAAGGGATGTCTTCTTCAAGACAATTCATTCTATAGGACGTGGGAATGGCCGACACATATAGCCGCAATTCGGTGCTTTCGGCATTTCTGGCCAACACCTCCTCGCGCCAGTCGCCAAGGATGTCGGCACAAAGGCAGGGGTTCGACTTTGTGCCGTTGTTGAATTGTGCTCCGGCAAAGTGCTCAACGTTTTTCATGCGCCCCGTTTCCCAATCGTACTTGCTAACGGTCTCGTGGTCAAGCATTTCTCGCAGCAGGTCACCGTCCCACCAAATTCCGAAATTGGTGGGAATACGTGCGCCACGGATGCGCAGGCCATTATTGTCGCCGCCCTCCTCAACCGCTTCTTGCGGACGGCTCGGGGCAACAATGTTTCCTTTGATGTCCCTGATTCCCCCGCTCTCGCTGCTCCACATCTCCAAGCCCGGGTTAGTGGGGTCGATGTCGGCGGCCATGCACCGCCCGACGTCTTCATTGCTCTTTATCTGGAAGATGACTCGTCCGGTGCGTGCGTCCCTGAAGTCACTGCCGTCGCGACGGTTCTCGTGGCAATCCCACACCTGCAGATTCTCCGTCGAGGGATCGAAGGCCGTCAGGTGAAGGGCGTCGCCATGGCCCATCCCCGTGTTATAGAGTCCGCGCCCGTCGTTGTCAACGGCCATGGAGCCGTAGGTGATTTCGTCGCACCCGTCGCCGTCAACATCGGCCACCCTGAGGTTATGGTTTCCTTGTCCGGCGTACGACGACCATTCGGGGCTGTTCGTGTCAAACGTCCAGCGGTTGGTGAGCCGTCGGCCGTCCCAGTCCCAGGCGGCAATCACCGTACGCGTATAGTAGCCGCGGCAAAAGATGCCGCTGGCCTTCACGCCGTCGAGATAGGCCACGGCGGCCAGATAGCGCTCGGAGCGGTTGGCGTGGTCATCGCCCCAGGCCGACATTTCGCCCCGTTCGGGAACATAGTCGGCGGTGGCCATCACGCCGCCAGACAGGCCGTTGAATACCGAAATATATTCCGGCCCGTCCATGATGCGGCCCGTCTTGTTGTCGCCGTGAACCTCCGAATTGAGGAAACTTCTGCGGCGGTTGTGAATCTCCGTGCGCGTCAGGTCTTTAGGCAGGGTCTTTTCTATTTCCTCCCATTCCCTTCTCCTTCGCATGGCATCCTCGCGTTCCTCTCTCAACTTGGCGGCGTAGGCCTCAGGGTCGGCCTTGATGACATCCATGCCTCGGCGCCAATCAGCCTGCCCGTCACCAATCACCGTTCCCAGTCCGTCAACGGTGCCGTCGGCCGTCTTCACCATCAGCTCGGCACGGCCGTCGCCGTCGAAGTCATAGACCATGAACTGCGTGAAATGAGCCCCGGCACGGATATTCCGGCCCAAATCGATGCGCCAGAGGCGCGTGCCGTCAAGCCGGTAACAATCAATGAGCACATTGCCGGTGAAGCCCGCAAACATGTTGTCCTTGGAGTTCGAGGGTTCCCATTTGAGGAAAATCTCATATTGTCCGTCGCCATCCACGTCGCCGATGCTCGCGTCGTTGGCATGGTATTCGTAATTCACGCCGTCGGGCGATTGTCCGCCCGCGGGTTTTTCAATCTTTATGGGCAGGTAACCTTCCGGCGCATCGTGCTTTAATAGGAAGCGGCCGTCCTGTCCCCCACCCTTCACCTCATAGAGGGCATCGCCCTGCGAGGGGTTCTCGTCGATGAAGAACGTGCCGCCCTCGCTGAGGGGACGGTCGTTGAGTTTCCTGCCGTCGCGAAACACGTTGAAAGGCTGGCCCGTGCGGTCGCTGCTTAGCGTACGCCAACTCACCACCACCTTGTTGTCGTGGCGAATGGCCACCACGCCGCGGTTGAGGTGCTCTCTCTTCAGCTTCTTCAGGTCATAGCGCGGCTGGCAAACGGCATGGAAAGCCATGGCTATGGTCATAATCGTTAACAATAGTTTTTTCATTTAAGGTAGTATTTCTAAAAACATTGCAAAATAACGGGAAATGAAACAAAATGCGCTTTGATTATTGACAAATAAAAGGAGAAACCCCGCTTTTTGTCAAAAATTATTGTTCATTGTTCATTGTTTATGTCACGTTTGAAGAATGGGTGCAAAAAGGAGGGTCCCCGATTTCATTGTGAAACCTGGGGACCCCGATGATGTTGATGATAATGAAACTTGCAGGCAGCAGTTATTTCACTGTTACCTTCTTTCCGTTCACAATATAGAGTCCGCGCGGCAGTCCGTCGGTGCCGGCCTCCTTGCGCAGGCGGCGTCCGTCGAGGGTGAAGACGCCCTGTTTTCCTGTTTCAACGGACTTGACGGTCTTAATGGCGGTGGCATCGCTGTCGAATTCGCCAACGATGTAGTCCTTATATTCCGCCCAGGCACTCTTGTAGATACTGGCCGTTCCCATGGGAACGCGGATGACAGAACCCTCCATAAGGTCGCCGAAGACATTAACCCCCACTTGTGCCGGGGTGTGTGAAAGCACATCAATAGACAACCACTGGTCCTCATAGCCGCAGAAGGCATAATCGCCGATGGATTTCACTGAAGCGGGAATGAGGTTGACATCGGTGGCGCCATAAAACGCGCCTTTGCCAATGGTCTCAAGCTGGGACTCCTCACTGAAGAAAGCGCCCATGCAGCCGGAGAAGGCATAATCGCCCACATGCTTGACATTCTTTCCTAATGAAATATTCTCCATCAAGGAGCCGGTGAAGGCGTAATCGCCAATCTCGGTCACGGTGGGTGGCATGTTGTAAACAATCATTCCCTGACAATAATAGAAGGCATAGTCGCCCACACGCCACAAATAGTCGTTGTCGGGGAAGCTGACATATTCCAGGTTTTCACAGTCTTTAAAGGCGTTATCGCCGATTTCCGACAGGCCGGTGAAATAGGAGAGCTCGTCGAAAGACCTTATCTCCGTATTGCCAGTAAAGACATTGCCGAGGTCGTAAACCCTTGAGGCCTCCCACTCGTCGAGACCGCCGTCGTGGTTGCCGTCCCAATTCTCCAGGCAGAGGGCTTCCACGTTTTCGTCCTGGAACTCAATCCAATTGCCAATGCGCACCTCGTCGATAACATTTCCGGGATGCCATGTCAGCATGTCGTTTGCGCTGTAGATGATGTAACTGACATTTGCGGGATGAACCACGCGGCAGCCAGTCAAGTTGACGGCACCCACACGGTCGAAGACATAGTGTCCGGGAGAATGCATTAACACTTTGGAGTTGTCGAAGTAGAACTCTGCCGGATCACCGGCCTCCTCCTGGAATCCGGTTTCCTCGTCGTAATAGCTTTCCCTGGTGGCTCCCCTCACTGCCGGGCCGTTGTCGCAGTAGATGACCGCGTCAATGTTTTTGATGGTGATGCTGTTTGTCCAGCCTACATTTACGTTATCGTTGTCTATGCCTACATTGTGCCCGCTGATGATGAGCTTGGGCTTGTGGTAGTAATAGGAATTTGTGGCACTGATGTTGACATCGTTGTCGCTCTGTATCGCAACATAGTCGTCCGAGATGACGTAGTTTTCACCCTCAACCTTGATGTTTAACTCACCCCAGGAAACCCAAATGGCCGGAGTGTACGCCTCCGCTGTCTTGATGTATGCGTTTTTGAGCGTTAATTGGCCATTCTGACGGTTGTACCACACGCCTCCTACTATGTTTCTACCGTCGTTATAGGAGAACGCCCCGTCCTCGTCGAGGTTGTCTTCGGCAAGTTGCTGGCCAGCAATCCACATGTTGTATGTCTGCCTTGCCTGCATGTAGGGAGCGTACTGCGGGCACCGTTGTTTATAAAGGTCTAGGTAATAAGGTGTTACATAAATAATGGTGCTTGGGGTAAGACACCCCGCGATGGTAGCATCTGTACCGCCCAAAGCATCATGTGCGAGGGTCGGAGGAGTGCTGCCTTCCATCACGATTTTCGTGATGGATGACCGGGGAGTGCCCTGCATGAACGCCTCTTCTCCAATGCTCGTCACCATGGCGGGAATGGAGAGTTCACAAAGCTCGTTGTTGCCGTAGAAGGCTTGCGAGTCGATGGTTTTAAGTTTTGAAGGCAGTGTCAGGCTTGTAAGGTTACAACTGGCGAAAGTCAGATCACCGATGGTTTCCAAATTACTATTAGCCTCAAAAACCACTTTCTGCAACTGTTCATTATTATAGAAAGCTGACCCCGAAATCGTTTTCACATTACGGGGAATAGTAATTTCTTGTAGTGCGCACCAAAAGAAGGAGCTCATGCCGATGGTTTTCAGGCTGGGTGGCAGCAAAACTTCACACAGGTTGGAACAATCCGCGAAATCGCCGTCAATCTGTTCCAGCCCCTTGAAATAGCGTAGCTCGGGGAAACGGGTGATTTGCTTGTTGCCCCTGAACTTGTTCCCAAGCGACGTCACCAGCCTTGCCTCAATGTAGTCGAGCTTGTTGTCTTCGTTTTCGTCCCAGTTCTGCAGGCAGATTTGCTCAACCTTGCTGTCCTGGAAGGTGATAGTTCCCGTGATGCGAATCGAAATCGGATAGAAGGGCGTGACGCCGTCGTCGGTGAACGCCATCAGGGAACTTGAGAAACTCACGTTGCGGGGCATGGTGATGGCCGAGTCGTAGCTGAGGTTCGCCACATTTTTAAACACGCCCTGGCTGTTCGTCGTGTGCGCCTTGAGCGTGCCTCCGTTCTCTATAGAAATGTCCACATAGACGGGTGGGTACGGATTGCTTGAGCCTCCGGGATTGTAGTAACCGCTGATGCAAGAGTGCGTCGTGTTGATGTCCACATCGCAGCCGTCGATGATGAGTTCAGCGTTGTAGGACTCTAAAGGCCGCGATTTGTACATGTCAATGCCATACATGTCCAGGCGGGTGTCAACGCATGTGATGTTCAGCGTCGGGCGATTGCCGGCATCCGCCTCTCCGCTGACAATCTCCAACCGGTCCTCACACAAAATCGGTATGTATTGGCCGATGAGATTATTGACGCCAATCAACTTGATTGTAAGGGATTTGTTGCTTGCATTGATACACGGTTGTCCAAAGTCCTCCGGCGTCTGACGTGAGATGATGGTGGCATTGTTGAGAACCAACGTGTTGGTGAGCGGCTCATAAGACACGCCTTGTACGTAATTGTCCGACTCGTCGTTAACCTGGATGTAGTGGGCATTGGAGGAGGTGACAGGCACGCCCGCCACGTAGAATCCATAATCAGTTTGCGCACCAATCGGCAAACAGCCAAACAGCAGCAATGCCGTCGTCAACATAATTGTTTGGGTGGGGTTAAAAATCTTCATAACGTTTGTCTTTGGTTAATAATTTATTATGATGGCAAAGATAGGTTTTTTCCACCAAACTGCCAAACATTAGCTCTGTTTTTTCAAACCACAGTTCTATTTCCTACCGATTTATGTGGCACTCGAAGTTTTCCTCGATGAAAGTCGCTGTTCCTTTCAATGAAACTTGGTGTGCAACCGCAAGAAACTCGCAGATATTTGGCATCACAAGAGTTGACGCATGTCAAAAGACAATATGTTTTTTGTTATCAGAACTTATTTTTAGTGTAAATCTTTCACCTATTTCTCAAGAAATGATTAACTTTGCAGCGAAAACGTAAAAGGATTGTTGACATGGGAGGCTTCTTTGGAACTATCGGCAGCAAGGACTGCATCAACGACTTGTTTTATGGAACGGACTACAACTCGCACCTCGGCACGAAGCGGGCGGGGTTGGTGACCTACGACACGGAGCATGGCTTTACGCGTAGCATCCACAGCCTTGAGCGCGACTACTTCCGCAGCCGTTTTGAGGCTGAGCTGGAGCATTTCAGGGGAAACAGCGGCGTAGGCGTCATCAGCGACACCGACCCGCAGCCCATTCTGGTGAACTCGCACCTGGGACGCTTTGCCGTGGTGACGGTGGCACGGGTGAACAACCTGCGTGAGATAGCCCGCGAGCTGATGGAGAAGCGCATGCATTTCAGCGAGATGAGCCAGAACAACATCAACCAGACGGAGCTCATTGCCCTGCTCATCAATATGGGCGACACCTTTGCCGACGGCATCAACCTGGTATATAAAAAGGTGAAGGGCTCGTGCTCCATGCTCATTCTGACCGAAGACGGCATCATCGCCGCTCGCGACGCCCTGGGCCGCACGCCCATCGTGATAGGCCGCCGCGGCGACACTTATGCCGCCACGAGCGAGTCGGCAAGCCTTCCAAACCTCAACTTTGAACTCTTAAGAGACGTGGGGCCGGGCGAAATCGTAAAGCTCACCACCAACGGCATTGAGGTCATACAGCAACCGTTCAGTCGTTGCCAGATATGCGCTTTCATGTGGGTGTACTACGGTTTCCCGGCCAGCGACTATGAAGGCGTGAACACGGAATATGTGCGCGAAGAAGCCGGCAAGGTGATGGGGCAGGAAGACGACACCGAGGCCGACTGCGTGTGCGGCATCCCCGACAGCGGCGTGGGCACGGCTCTCGGCTATGCCGAAGGCCACGGCATTCCCTACAAGCGTGCCGTGCTGAAATACACGCCCACATGGCCCCGCAGCTTCACGCCGAGCAAACAAAGCCGCCGCAGCCTCGTGGCCAGGATGAAGCTCATTCCCAACGCCGCCATACTGAAAGGTCAGCGCGTGGTGTTCTGCGACGACTCCATCGTTAGGGGCACGCAATTGAAGGACAACGTAAAGACGTTTTTCGAGAACGGCGCCCGCGAGGTGCATGCCCGCATTTCCTGTCCGCCGCTTGTCTATGGCTGTCCGTTCATCGCCTTCACCGCGTCGAAAAGCGACCTGGAACTCATTACGCGCCGCATCATTCAGGATTTTGAGGGCGACCCCAACAAAAATCTCGACAAATACGCCCGTACCGACAGTCCGGAATATCAGCGCATGGTAAAGGAAATCGGCGTAAGACTGGGACTTTCAAGCGTGAAATTCAACAAGATAGAAACGCTTATCAAGGCCATCGGATTACCCAAAAGCCGCATCTGCACCCACTGCTTCGACGGCTCGGGGTATTATTTTGATTCAAGTGAAAAGTGAAGAGTGAAAAAATATACTGCCGCCATCAGAAACGCCTAAACTCAAAAATTTATAATTCATAACTTAAAGGGCAGACTGACCATTACCTCGGTTAAGTCTGCCTTTGTTCTATGTGCCTTCACGTTGGCACCGACGGTGAAGGGGCCCAAGTCGTAGGCCACTCCGATACGTTCGTAATAGGGCGTTTCGAGTGAACGGGCAATCTCTCCCATGTTTCGATAGACGTAAAAACCGATTGCCATCTGCAACGACAGGCGGCGGTAATAGACGTTGTGTTTGGCACTGATGCCCACCGACCATGGCGAAAGCCGTTTGTCATAGCCTCTCAATGCGTTCCATTTCTCGGCTTCCCGAGCGTAGTTGCCGTAGATGACATCAACGCCGGCGCCGGATGCCCATCGCCGCGCATACCTGCACATGAGCGACGTTTCAAAATGGTGAGTGTGCCAAATGGCGAAATCCTCCTTTCGGTAGTCAGCATCGCCGGGTTTAGCGGTGAACTGCGTGTGTTGCCATTCTTCAAGCATGGTACGTCCGCCGTAAGCGTAAGCGACGTTCAAAAACCAATATGGCTTGAACGCACTGAGGCTGAATGCGTTGTGATTTGCCACCGCTTCATGCTGGGGCCTATAGACCACGCCCATCCTTGCCGCCACCACATTGGCACCTTTGTTGGGCCTGTTCAACGCCCCGTTGCTGTGGTGGTAGAATTCAGCCCCCGCCTTGACGCCCCAGTTCTTCGAGACGAAATAACAGGTGCTGAGTTCCGCCCCGAAGAACACCAGCCACCGCGAACCAATCATCTCGTTGTCGATGGCATCGTGTCGGTTGTATTTCCTGCGGCTCCACCCTGTCCCGACCTTCAGGCCATAGCCCGTTTCCCATTTCCTTGTGCGGAACAGGGGTCGCGAAAATTGCATATAGAGTGAAACGATATTCCCTTGCTGCGAGTCGTAATCCACTTCCTGAATGTTTGGCCACTCGTTGTCAGCCCGTTTGTGCATGGTAACGCCGTGGTTCATGTTCAGCCGCAGCCCGGCCGAAAGCGAGGGATACGCGTAATCGGCATCAAAATCGTTGCTGTCGGAAGGCAACGCCGACCATGTAAGCATCATGTCCACAGCCACATTGTTCTGCTTCACCATCCATTTCGACTGGTATTTGTCAATGCTTACGGTCCTTCCGGGCAACACGGACACCTCCCCTCCCCAGTGCCCCGTCCGGCGAATCGTGTCGGCTTCTTCTCCGCGCACGCCGAGCGCAGGCACAAGAAGGGTTAAAAGGAAAAACAGTGAAAAGGTAACCGGTTTGTTCAACTTTTCATTCTTGATTTTATTTTTGGAGTTCAGGAGTTTGGGGTTCAGGAGTTCAGACGATACTTTTTGGCACAGGCCAATCCCTCACTCTTCATCCCTGATGCCTGATTCCAACACCTTCTCGGCTCTTTCCAGGTCCTCGGGCGTATCAATTCCCACCGTCTCCAGATTGGTGATTGCCACCCTAATGACGTAACCGTTTTGCAGCCATCGCAACTGTTCCAGGCTCTCGGCCTTCTCCAGCGGACTGGGCTCCAGACGTGTCAGCTCCTGGAGAACTGCGTTTCTGTAGGCATACAGGCCAATGTGCTTGAGGAACGTATGGCTTTTCAGCCACTCCTCCTGCCCCACCCCTCTGAGGTAGGGAATGATGCTGCGGCTGAAATACATAGCGCGCCCTTTCAGGTCGGTCACCAATTTGGGACTGTTGGGATTGCTCAGCGCCTGGAAGTCCTGCTCGGCAGTGAAGGGTTTTCCCAGTGTGGCAATCTGCGTGTCCTTGTCTTCAAAACATCGGCATACGGCTTCTATCTGCGAGGTGTGAATAAAAGGCTCGTCGCCCTGAATGTTTACTATCACGTCGGCATCGGTGTTCAGGATGCGTGCGGCCTCGGCAATGCGGTCGGTACCGCTGCGGTGTGCCGTGCTCGTCATGATGGCCTGTCCGCCGAACGCTGTCACGGCATCGTAGATGCGCTCGTCGTCGGTGGCCACCCAGGTATCGTCGAGCACTCGCGACGACTGTTCGTAAACTCTCTGAATAACGGTTTTGCCGCCAAGCATGGAAAGGGGCTTTCCCGGAAAGCGCGTAGAAGCATAACGCGCTGGAATAATGGCTACTGCTTTCATCTTTTCAATATTTTGTCATTGTTTTTCGGTTCTCATTTTCGCCATTTATCACTTTTCACTATTCCTTCTTACAAATAGAATTATGTGAAATGACGTAGTTTCTATGGTGCAAAAATACGGAAAAAAAGTCAATAAGCCGTTTTTTTTAACGGAAAATATATTTTCAGCCGACGATTGTCCATAGTTATCAAGAATACAAATGTTACGGCGGGCTGCACCGCGCAGCATTTCGGCCGGGGTTAGACACAGTCCGGGGGCAGTCGTTTTTGAGTCCTACTGCAGTCCAAACCGCAAACGGACTGGAGTCGGATGCGGTTTGGACTGCAGTCGGACGCGGTTTGGACTGCAGTCGGATGCGGTTTGGACTGGAGTCAGATGCCGTCTGGACTGGAGTCGGATGCGGTCTGGACTGGCGCCAACTGACGACGTGAGGGGCGGCAGTTGCCGGGAACGAGCTGCCGGATAAAGGGTTTAAGCCCGCCGATTTACTTAAAATGTATGAAGAAAAGGTAAAAAGGCTGTTGCCTGCGCATTAAATATTTTTAAATGTTGCAGCAAATCAAAATAAATGCGTATTTTTGCAGCTTGTAGAAATACGACGTATTGCATTGATACATTCGCAGATGAAGGCATTAGGACATATAGCCCGCGCCACGCTGTGGTGCCTCGCAGGGGTGTTTCTGGCCCTTGCGGTGCTGCTGCGTGTCCCTGCCGTGCAACACAAGACGGCGCATTTCGTGTCGGACATGGTGGCCGACAAACTGGGCACGCGCTGCAATGTTGGCACGGTGTCGCTGGGCTTGGCAGGCCGCGTGGTGATAGACGACGTGGTGCTCTTCGACCAACGGGGCGACTCCTTGCTGTCGGCCTCGCGCATGAGTGTGAAAGTTGGCCTGGTGCCGCTCATGAGCGGCCGCATCTCCGTTTCCTCGGCACAGCTGTTCGGCATGGATGCCCGCCTGGTGGACTTTGGCGACGGGCGGGCCGCCAACTACCAGTTTGTGCTCGACTCGCTGGCGCCGAAAGACAGCAGCCGCCACAATCCGCTCCACCTGAACATCGGCTCGCTGATTATCCGCAGGGGAAAAGTGAGCTACGACAACCTTGCACAGCCCGCCACGCCGGGCCTTTTCAACCGCAACCACCTGCGGCTGAGCGACATCAGTGCCCATGTAATGGTGCCCCTGCTGACGAAAGATTCCGCCTCGGTGAACCTCAAGAAGCTGTCGTTCAAGGAGCATTGCGGCCTCGACGTCAGGCATGCCCAGCTGAAGTTTGACTTTTCCGCCCCCGCCGCCAGCCCGGACAACCCGGGCGCAGTGCCCGCCAATGCGGCTGCGGTGAGAGGCCGCGCCACAATCAGCGACCTGAAGGTGGAGTTGGCGCAGTCGGCACTCGTCATGGACCATATTGCCGCCTCGAGCCAGATGAACGACGGGAAGCCCGACTTTTCAACCCTGAACTATGAGGCCGAAGTGAACGAATGCCGACTGTCGCCAAACGATATAAAATGCCTGGTGGCAGAAGCCGCCAACCTGCCCGACATGGAATTGCGGCTGAAAGCCTCGGTCAACGGCAACCACAGAAGGGTGAGCGTTGAAAATGTAGTTATTTCTTCCTCGGGCAACGAACTGGACTTCAGGGGCAACCTGTCCGTGAGCGACTTTGGGAGAAACATGAAATGGGCTGCACAAATAGACGAACTGAGCGTTGCAACACCCACGCTGCTTGGCCGTTATCCCTCACTGAACGCAGTCACCAGACTGGGCACGGCACGCTTCAAGGGCACGGCACGGGGCACGACCGAGAGCGCCGACCTCGACGGCATTTTTAAGACCGACGCCGGCGAAATGACGCTACGGGCAGGGGTTGACGGCAACAGCTTCGGCGGCACCTTCTCCACACCCGGCACCGACTTGGGAAAACTCCTTGACAACAACGACCTCGGCACGGCAAGCGCCACCCTTCGCTTCGACGGACAATTGGAAGGAAAGAAGTTGTCGGCACTGACCGTAGAGGGCACCGTGCCGCGTTTCGACTATAACCATTATTCTTATTCCAACATCTCGGCCAACGGCACGTACCGCGGCGGAACGTTCGACGGCGAGCTGGCCATGGATGACCCCAACGGCGCATTTACAGCCAGCGGCACCGTGGACTTGGGCGGCGCCACGCCCTCTGCCCTGCTCTCGCTGGCCTTGAAACGCCTGAACCCGCAACGCCTGCACCTCAGCGACAAACTCGGCAACGCAACGTTCAGCACCAATGTTGACGTCAACATGACCGGCAACTCGGCCGCCACGCTCAACGGAAACGTGACACTCAGCGATTTCAGGATGGAACGCACCGACGAGACGGGGCAGCTGAAGGTGTTCACCATGCAGCGGTGTGACCTGGTTTCACAAACACAGAACGGACGCAAAACCATCACACTCGACGGCGAGATAGGGCATGTGCAGCTGGAGGGCACCGCCGACCCAAACACCATCGGACAAAGCGTGATGTACCTGCTGGGAACCAAGTTGCCCACATTCCCCGGACTGAAACACGTAGCCACGGCTCCCGGCAACAACTTCACGCTGGATGCCATCATCAACAGGAGCGACTGGCTGGACGCTATCTTCCAAATTCCGCTGCGCTTCGACCAGCCCGTAACGGTACACGGCACGCTGAACGACCGGCAGAACACCATTGCCCTGAACATGGAAATGCCGTCGTTCCACTACGACGACAGCAGCTACGGCAACGCCAGACTCAGCCTTTCAACCACCGACAACGGAAACATCGAGGCTGCCAGCACCCTCAGGAAGCACATGGACAACGGCATACCCCTCGACATTAAGCTGAACGCCACTGCCGGCGAGAACCTCATAGAGTCGTCGGTGGCATGGACGCACCAGGGGAAACAGCCCGTGAGCGGGTCGCTGAACACCACCACGAAACTGATGCGCAACGAATTTGGCGTGGACGTGGCGCAAATGAGCGTTCACCCCTCCGAGATAAAGGTCAACGACACCATCTGGCACGTCAAGCCTTCGTTTGTGGAATACAGCAAGAAAAACCTGCTGGTGAACGACTTCGCCATTGAGCACAACAAGCAGCACATAGCGGTTTCGGGAAAGGCAAGCACCAACAGCATGGACTCGCTCACCGTTGACCTGCACAACGTCAACGTGAACTACATTCTCGACCTCGTCAATTTCCATTCCGTGGAATTCAGCGGCTACGCCACGGGAACGGCAACAGTGAAGTCGGCATTCGGCACCCCCGACGCCCAGGCCCGCCTTACCGTCAGCGACTTCAGGTTCCAAGGCGGCAGGATGGGCAAGCTCGTGGCCGACGCACGATACAACAACACGGCCAAGCAAATAGACATCATGGCCGGAATAGACGACGAAGAAAAGGGGCACACCGACGTGACGGGATATGTGTCGCCGGCACGCAACTACATCGACCTCGACATCTCGGCACACGGCACACGGCTGGAGTTCCTCGAAGGATTCTGTAAAAGCTTCATGAGCGACGTGGAAGCCACCGGCGTAGGGTCGGTCAACCTCTACGGCGACTTGAAAAACATCAACATCAAGGGCAACATCGTGGCTAACGGCGGACTGCGCCTCACGCCGCTCAATACGCACTACACCCTGCGGAACGACACCATAAGGCTCATTCCCAACGAAATCATCTTCGAGCGCGACACCGTGAACGACGCCGCCGGGCACATTGCCATCGTGGAGGGAGCACTGCACCACAAATACCTGAAAAAACTTACCTACGAACTGGACATCCGCGCCAACAACCTGCTTTGCTACGACCGGCAGTCATACGGCGACGACACTTTCTTCGGCAAAATCTTCGCCTCCGGCACATGCAGGATAAAGGGCAGAAGCGGGCGAATCGACATCGACATCGAGGCGACTCCACAGCGCAACTCCTTCATAGAATACGACGCGGCAAGCCCCGACGCCATCTCCAACCAGGAGTTCATCACCTGGCAGGCCCCCACGGCGGCAGGTCCCGTGGCCGCTGACGACGATGACGACGACATCTCCTCCGACATGCACATCAACTTTCTTATCAATGCCAACCCGTTGTTCACACTAAGGCTCCTCATGGACAAGGGAAGCGGCGACAAGATAGCGCTCAACGGCTCGGGAACCATCAGGGCGTCTTATTACAACAAAGGGTCGTTCGACATGTTCGGAAACTTCCTCGTTGACCATGGCACCTACAGGCTCACCATCCAGAACATGATGAAACGCGAGTTCCAGTTCCAAAGCGGCGGCACCATCGTCTTCGGCGGCAACGCCTACAATGCCACGCTTAACCTGCCGGCCATCTACACCCTCAACGGCGTGTCGCTCAGCGACTTGCAGATAGGAAGGTCGTTTTCCTCGAACAATGTGAGGGTTGACTGCCTGATGAACATCACCGGCTCGCCGCTCGCGCCCCATGTGGAGTTCGACCTCGACATGCCTACCGTGAACTCAGACGCCAAGCAGATGGTGCGCTCGCTCATCAACAGCGAGGAAGAAATGAACCAGCAGGTCATCTATCTCCTCTCCATAGGGCGTTTCTACAACCCCGACATCAACAACGCCGAGCAAAATGCCTCGCAGACATCACTGGCCATGCAGAGCCTGCTGAGCGGAACCATCAGCCAGCAGATTAACAACGTGCTGGGAACATTTGTCAACTCAAGCAACTGGAACTTCGGTGCAAACATATCGACCGGCAACGAAGGCTTCTACAACGCAGAGTATGAGGGACTGCTCTCGGGACGGCTGCTCAACAACCGATTACTCATCAACGGGCAATTCGGATACCGCGACAACCCCAATGCCACAAGCTCCTTCATCGGCGATTTCGACATACGATACCTGCTGCTGCCCAACGGAAATATCGCCGTAAAGGTGTATAACCAGACCAACGACAGGTATTTCACACGCAACAGCCTCAACACGCAGGGCGTGGGACTCATCCTGAAGAAAGACTTCAACGGCTGGAAAGACCTGTTTAAATAAAGCAAGCCACATTGTCCCGCCCTCATTCTTCATCTTTCAAATCTCATTATGAACATGTTTGACCAGAAACGCAGAACAATCATCATGGCCCTGGGCTCCAACCACAATACCAAGGCAAACATAGAGAAAGCGCGCATACTGCTGCGCGAGCTTTTTCCCGATGACCTCACCTTCTCGGAAGAGATGAAGACTGAACCCGTGGACAGCGACGGGCCCTACTACGTCAACCTCATTGCCGTGGCCCAGTCGTCATTGCGCCTGCCCGAAATCAGGAAGGCCCTCAGCCACATTGAACGACTCTGCGGAAACACCGCCGAGAAGCGCAACAACGGAATGGTGGAAATGGACATCGACATCCTGCGGTGGGGCAACAAGCGCTATCACCTGGCCGATTGGGAGCGGTCGTATATCAAGGAACTGCTCGCCACGCTCGAATTGCCCAAGAAGTTCCTGGCCTTGCTGCTGACACTGGTGACGCTCACCCTGGGTGCGCAGGACTTCAACACCCATTTCACCGACCAGACACTGCGCCTCGACTATATCTTTGCCGGCGATGCCGACACGCAGGCCATCTATCTCGACGAAATGCACTTGTCGCCGCGATGGTTTGGCAAACGCGCCCGGCTGAAAGAGGTGCCCGTTCAGGGAAACGGACAAATTATCGTGAGAAGCCACAATTCCACCGACACCATCTACCGCAACTCTTTTTCCACGCTCTTTCAGGAATGGCTCAGCTATGACGAGGCCAAAAGCCAGAAACGGTCGTTCCAGAACGTGTTTCTCATTCCCATGCCGCGCCACGCCGTTGACATTACCGTGCAACTCTACAACAACCGCAGGGAGACCTGCGCAGAACTCACGCACACCGTTGACCCCGACGACATTCTCATCAGGAAACATCCCTGCCAGGCCGTCACGCCTTACCAAACCGTGCAGCAGGCTGCCGACACCTCGCGCTGCATACGCGTGGCCTTCGTGGCCGAGGGATACAGGCAAGACGAGATGCAAACGTTTTTGCGCGACACACAAGATGCCGTTGAGGCGCTTTTCTCCCACGAGCCGTTCAAGAGGCTGAGGTCACGGTTCAACATCGTGGCCGTAAAGGCGCCGTCAGAAGACAGCGGAACGAGCATCCCCTCCCAGGGAATCTGGAAAAACACCGCCCTTAATTCACACTTCGACACTTTCTACAACGAAAGGTACTTGACCACACTTCAGCTCAAGCAGTTACACGACTGCCTGACAGGCATTCCCTACGAGCATATCATCATTTTGGTGAATACCGACAACTATGGCGGCGGAGGCATCCTCAACTCCTATAACCTGGCAGCAGCCCATCACCCGCAGTTCAAGCCCGTTGTAGTTCACGAGTTCGGCCACAGCTTTGCCGGACTGGCCGACGAATACGCTTACGAAAGTGAACAAATACCCATGTACCCCACCGACGTGGAGCCTTGGGAACCCAACATCACCACAAATGTCGATTTCAGCGGCAAGTGGGAAAATCTCATCTCAAAGGGCACGCCGCTGCCCACTCCCGAAGAAGCACGCTACAAAAAAGCCGTCGGGCTATACGAAGGAGCCGGCTACAGCCTCAAAGGGGTGTTCCGGCCCATGCAGGATTGCAGGATGAAGACAAACAGCGAACCCGAATTTTGCACCGTCTGCCAGAAAGCCATCGAGCGGCTCATTGACTTCTACACCGAATAAGATTATTATTAACATAAAGAATTGATTATGCGACAACTAACGCGAATTACCACAGCACTGCTTTTATGGGGCATGCTGCTTGTTCCCGCCGTTGCCTATGCACAGTTGGACGACGTTCCGGGCATCGACGACTTCGACTGGAACCCCGTGATGAACGCCATCATTGAACATGAAAGCAAAGGAAACCCCAATGTTGTTTCAGGACAATACGTGGGGTGCATGCAGATTTCACCCGTCCTGGTAAGAGGCATCAACCTTATCTTGCAGAAACGCGGCTGCGCACGCCGTTACACACTCAACGACCGCCGCAGCATTGAAAAGTCGAAAGAGATGTTCATTATCATGATGTCGGAATACAATCCCCAGCACGACATCGACAGGGCCATCCGGCTGTGGGCGGGCGGTCCCGGCTACAGCGTGAGGGGAACCCAGAAGCATGTCAACAACATCAGGGCCATCATGCGGCGACAGGCGGGAAAGTGAAGCTCCCCTCATGTCCCCCCATTGGGGGGGAAGACGTACGGCGGTTTACTCTCCCCTCCTTACGGGAGGGGCCGGGGGTGGGCCACTATCTTTTTTCAATTAGCAAAGCGCATCCCCATGCAATACCTTGGTGAAATTATCTCTTTGGGAGTAGCTTGTTCCTGGACTGTGGCAGCCCTGGCCAGTGAAATTGGAAGCCGCCATCTGGGGGTGTTTGTCATGAACGTGTGGCGCATGGCGCTGGCATTGGCTTTTTCAATGCTCCTGATGTGGGTTTTCACAGGCTCTCCCCTGCCCCTCCATGCCGGACTCAGGGCATGGTGCTGGCTGTTGGCTTCGGGCGTGATAGGCTATTTCTTCGGCGATTGGTGCCTCTTCAACAGCTATCTCACCATAGGCTCACGCATGGGGCAGCTTTTCATGACCCTTGCGCCGGCAGTGGCGGCGGTGTTCGCCTACTTTATGCTTCACCAGACATTGCGCCCCCAAAGCATCGTGGCCATTGCCGTCACGCTGACGGGCATCGCCATTTCCGTGTTCGACAAGAAAGCCATTCCCTCGTCGGGGAAAAACGAAGGCCGATTACCTTTGTCGGGAAAAGGCATTCTCTTTGGACTGGGAGCGGCTTTGGGACAGGGATGGGGACTGGTTTTGAGCAAAGTGGGGCTCGATTACTACACGGCCGGAGTGCCTCCGCAGCAGCTGCCCATGATGGAAAACGTGCTGCCGTTCGGTGCCAACCTCATCAGGTGCGTGGCCGGACTGCTGTGCTTCACGGCGTGGCTGTTGATAAGCGGCAAAGGGAAGGAACTGCCAAAAAGCGTCCGCGACCGGCGCGGCATGGCAGCCATGCTGGTGGCCGTAGTGTCGGGACCATTCATCGGCGTCGGCTTCTCGCTCATGGCCGTGCAACACACCGCGGCAGGCATTGCCAGCACCCTGATGGCCATGACACCTATTATTATATTGTTACCCTCGCGCTATTTGTTCAACCAGCCCATTACGAAAAAGAGCGTGGCTGGAGCCGTGGTGTCGTGCATCGGGGTGGCGCTGTTCTTCTTATGACACAAAAAGGGAAGAGAAAAGCCTATTCTTCGGGACTCCCCGAAAAAAAGAACGTCGAAATATTTGGAAGTTTCAGGAATATTATATACCTTTGCAGCATACAAATAGAGGTCGTATTGATTCGATCGGGATACTCATCAAATAATATTGAAAACCGGGATAGGTCTTTTGCCAATGGCGGGCCACAAAAAGCCTGAAAAGGTGAGCTGTAAAGCCGGTGGATTACAAAGGCGGAGGCTTCTCAAATCTTTGATACTCGGAGTTTCATCACATCATCATGCGACCTCTTTCTTTTTTTCCCACAATTATCCAAGGTTTATGTTTTCTGGAATTATAGAGGAATTTGCCATCGTGGAAGCCATTCGCCACGATAAGGAAAACATCCATTTCACCCTTAGTTGTTCTTTTGCCCATGAGCTCGGCATCGATCAGAGCGTGTCGCATAACGGCGTGTGCCTTACCGTAGTGGAACAGAAAGGCAACCGCTACACCGTGACGGCCATGCAGGAAACACTGAAAAGAAGCAATTTGGGATTGTTGAAGATTGGCGACAAGGTGAACGTGGAGCGTTCAATGCTGATGAACGGCCGCCTGGACGGACATATCGTCCAGGGCCATGTGGACATGACGGCGCAATGCACGGCCGTGGAGGATGCCGGCGGCAGCAAATATTTCACGTTCAAGTATGATTTCGACCGCGAGATGGCCAGAAGGGGGTATTTCACGGTGGACAAGGGCAGCGTGACGGTGAACGGTGTGTCGCTGACGGTGTGCGAACCGACTGACGACACCTTCAAGGTGGCCATCATTCCCTATACGCTGGAGCACACCAATTTCTGCGACATTGAAGTGGGCACGGTGGTGAACCTGGAGTTTGACATCCTTGGCAAATATATTGCGAGGCTGCAGAATGCATTTTTGTGACAAAAATGCATTCTTAGTTATTAGTTATGAGTTATGAATTATGATTTACGGCGGCAGCCTTTTACACCTTTTCAATTTTTAATGGCGCAGCCTTTTCATTTTTCACCTTTTTCATTTTTCAACTATTAAATAGGTCGGCGGGCGAGGAAACGAACTCGGTGGCGCCGTGCTTTTCGAGCAGTTCTTTTGAACGGAATCCCCAAAGCACGCTGATGCAGGGCAGGCCGCTGTTGGCCGCCGTGGCGATGTCAACCTCGCTGTCACCCACATACACCGCGCCCTCCTTGCCCACGCCGAGCTGGCGCAACGCTTCTTCCACGGTGTCGGGAGCCGGTTTTTTCCTGATGCCTTCGCGCTCGCCAATGCTCACCTCCACCAGTTCTCCAAAGAAATGGCGGCACAGGGCTTGGGTGGATTTATAGTATTTGTTGCTCACCACGGCAATCCTGCACCCCCGTTTTTTTAATGCTTCGAGCATGGCGACAATGCCCTCGTAAGGTGCCGTGCGGTCCATGTTGTGAACGCTGTAATGGCGGAGGAACTCTTCGTAAGCCCTTTCGTAATCAGTATTTGAAAGGCCTCCGGGCACCGCCCTTTCAATCAGTTTTCTTATTCCGTTGCCCACAAACGCCCTTACTTCCTCCGTGGTGTGCGGGGGCATGCCCATCTTGTTCATGACGTGATTTGTTGACGCCGTGAGGTCTTCGAGCGTGTCGAGAAGGGTGCCGTCGAGGTCGAAAATATAAGTGGTATATTGCTTCATTATTCCAAATGCTTGATAACCTTGCAAGGATTGCCCACGGCAACACAGTTAGGCGGAATGTCGCCAGCCACCACCGATCCTGCCCCGATGGTGACATTGTCGCCGATGGTCACTCCGGGCAGGATGGTCACACTGCCGCCAATCCACACATTGTGGCCGATGTTGACGGGGCGTGCCCATTCCCTGCGTGAGTTACGCTCTTCGGGGTCGGTACTGTGGCATGCAGTATAGATGCTCACATTTGGCCCTATGAAACAATTATCGCCAATGGTCACCCGTGCCTCGTCGAGAACGGTAAAGTTGAAGTTGGCAAAGAACCGTTTGCCGACGCTTATCTGCTTGCCGTAGTCGCAATAGAAAGGCTGCACGATGATGATTTCGTCGTCGGCAACATGTCCAAGCAGATGTTTTAATATATGGAACTTGCCCGCTGAGTCGGAGGGGCGCAGAGCGTTATAGTCATGTATGATTTCACGCACCTCAGCGAGTTCTCTCAGCAGCTGTCCATCAACGGCAGAATAGGTTTCGCCGGCAAGCATTTTCTCTTTTTCAGACAACATAATACGCTACAAAAACAAATAAAGTTAGGTTATGAGGTGAAATGATATTTTAAGATATGAGTTATGAATTATGGCGGCGGGAAACACATAAATCATAACTCACAACTCATACTTAAAAAGAGTTCACTCTTTTAGAGTCCCCTGGCTTTCAGCAATGTAGAAGCGTCGGGCGAGGACATTCCAGTGAAGTCGCTAAACATCTCTAGTCCGTCGCGCGTGTTGCCTCGTGAAAGGATTTTGTTTCTGAAATCAAGGCCCACTTCGGGTTTGAGGGCACCCCTTCGCGCGAAGCAGTCGGCAATGTTGACCGCAAGGACTTCCGTCCACAGATAGCTGTAGTAACCGGCCGCATAACCTCCGCCCCACACATGGTTAAAATACGAAGTGGAATAACGGGGAGGGATTTGCGCATTAAGCACTTTAAAGCCCTTCAGCGCCTCGGTTTCAAACGCTTGCGCCTTGTCGGCCGTCGGCACTTGTTCTTCGCTGAGGCTGTGCCAGGCCATATCAAGACATGTGGCGGCAAGGTTTTCACCCAGGGCGTAGGCAGAATGGAAGTTGATGCTTCCCAGCATCTTTTCTTTCAGAGCGGCAGGCATCGGCTCATGCGTCACCGTGTGACGGGCGTAATGGTCGAAGATTTCGGGAATAGAGGCAAACGACTCGTTGAACTGTGAGGGCATCTCCACGAAGTCGCGGGCCACGGCAGTGCCGCTCAGGGTGTTGTATTTGCAGTTGCTCAGCATGCCATGCAGGGCGTGTCCGAACTCATGGAACATGGTTGTCACCTCGTCCCATGTCAGCAGTGTGGGCTGTCCGTCTGGCGCCTTGGCACTGTTGCAGACATTATAAATGACCGGTTTGAACCCCCTGAAGCTGCTCTGCTTGACGAAGGCGCTCATCCAAGCCCCGCCGCGCTTGGTGGGCCTGCGGAAATAGTCGCTGTAGAAGAGTGCCAGCGAATTGCCGTCGCGGTCGAACACCTCAAACACTTTCACATCTGGATGATAGACGGGAATGTCAAAACGGCGCTTGAAGGTAAGGCCATACACGCGGTTGGCGGCATAGAACACGCCGTTCACCTGCACGCTGTCGATATTGAAATAGGGCTTCACGTCGTCGTCAGAGATGTTAAGCATCTCGCTCTTCATCTTTGAAGAGAAGTAGAAGCGGTCGTAGGGCTGCAACTGGAACGATGCTCCCATGGTCTTGCGAGCGTAGGCTTCAATGGCTTTCGTTTCCTCATCGGCCTTGGGGGAATAGGCGTCGATAAGCTGCGAGAGGAAGGCACGCACGTTGTCGGTATTCTTGGCCATGGTTTTTTCCAAGGAATACGACGCATAATTCTTATAGCCCATGATGGCGGCTTTCTCCGCCCTCAGTTTTGCCATTTCCGCCACGATGGGGAAAGTGTTGTGGCCCCTGGTGCCGTCGGACCGGTGTACGGATGCTTCATACACGCGCCGGCGCAGGTCGCGGTTGTCGAGGCTGGCCAGCAGCGGCTGTTGGGTGGTGTTGATGATGACGATGCAATAAGGAGCCTTGCCGCCGCGGCTTTCAGCGTCTTTCCGGCACTGCGCGATGTCGGCCTCGCTCAGCCCGGCCAATTCATCCACGTTGTCCACCCATACCACGGCATCGTTGGTGGCTGCCGGTAACTGTGTGCCCCATTGCTGTTGCAAATCAGAGATGCGCAGGTTGATTTCCTTCATGCGGGACATTTTCTCTTCCGAAAGCAACGCCCCGTCCCTGACGAACTGCTTGTAGATTTCCTCCGTCAGTTTCTTGTCTTCACCTTTTAGCGAAGGCAGTTCGTGGTCATACACATATTTAATTCTTTGAAACAGCGGCTTGTTAAACGCTATCTCGTTCTCCAATTCCGTGAGCAGCGGCGTCACTTTCTTCTCGGTGTCGGCAATCTCAGGGGTCTTGTCTGCACTGCAAAGGGCAAAGAAAACATTGGTGATGCAATCGAGCAACACGCCGCTTTTCTCGAAAGCGAGCACGGTGTTCTCGAAAGTCGCCTTTTGCTTGTTGTCAACAATGCGTTTCACCTCCTCGCGTTTTTGCGCAATGGCCTCCTGCATGGCGGGCAGGTAGTCGGAAGGAAGAATGGCGCTGAAATCAGGAGCGTGGAAAGGCAACTGGCTGATTTTCAGCAAGGGATTATCACGCTGCGGGGCGGCAGAAGCAGCCGACTGCCCGTCGTTATCATACGGTGCGGCGACGGCCTGCATCACAAACGAGGCCAGGCCGATGGCTATAAGTTTTTTTGTAAAGAGCATATTATTTAAGTGCTAAAAAGCTTTTTTAGTTATGAATTCTTAGTTATATAAGTAGTTCGGGAGTTCAGGAGTTCAGACGTCACTGGAAGCCCACCCCCAGCCCCTCCCGAAAGGAGGGGAGCCTTTTGGCCGTACGTCTTCCCCCCAAGAGGGGATTAGAGGGGGGGGTATTCTTTATTCTTCACTTTTCACTCTTCACTTAAAAGATGGCTTCCCTTACACGATTATTCGTGTTTTCTGATAAGTTTCGCGGAACTCAGAGGGTGCGCACCCCTTCTTCCGTTTGAATATGCGGTTGAAGTTGCTGAGGTTGTTGAACCCGCACTCGAAGCTGATTTCCGAAATGCTCCTGTTGGTGTCCACCAGCTTTCGTGCGGCGTAACCCAGCCTGATGTCGATGATATAGTCCGACAGGTTGCGCCCGGTATGCAATTTGAAGAACCGGCTGAAGGCACTCGCGCTCATGCCGGCCAGCTCGGCCAGTTGCGGCAACCTCAGCTCGTCCATGTAGTTCTTGTAGATGTAGTTCTTCACCTTCAGTATTCTCCTGGAGTCGTCCTCCACCGCTATTTTGGCGTATGAGGAGGTGGCCAGCGTCCTCGCGCCCGGGCACAGCGACAGCTCATAGAGGATGTTGAGGAAACGCATGACGGCATAGAATCGGTCTTCTATCTTGCTCAGCACGTCGATGTCGTTATGCACGCGCATAATGGCCTCCAGGGGGAAGCTCAACCCCTTGCGCGCCTCGTTCATCATTTTGCGGATGCTGATGAAGGGTGTGCGCGCCAGCAGGGAGTCTTCGCCGAAGTTCAGGTCGAACTGTATGGTCACCTCACGGATGTCCTCGCTCTTGCAAGTGTTCTGCTCCCACACATGCTCAAGGTCGGGGCTGGTGATGAGCACAAGGTCGTATTCGCCGATAATCTCGCTGCTGTCGCCAACTATTCGCCTCACGCCGGCGGCATGCTCCACGAAGTTCAGTTCATAGACCTCGTGATTGTGGATGGGATAGGTGAACTCCTTCTTATGCCTGTCGGCGATATAGAGCACATCTTTTCCCATCAAGGGCGTTATCTCATGAATGACACGTCGTTCTTCCATAGTTCTTTTTTCAAAGGGCTACACTTTCAATTCCTTCAGAAGTTCCGAAATGCGCTGAAGTGTGGTCAGCCGCGTGGGCACCAGGGGCAGTCGCAACACATTGTCGATGAACCCCATTTCGTGGAGCACGGCCTTCACGCCGGCGGGGTTGCCGTCAACGAAGAGCAGGCTGAACAGGTCGGTGAAGCGGTGGTGGATTTTCAGGGCTCCCTCAAACTCACCGCGTTTCTCCAGGCGAATCATCTTCGAGAACTCGCGTGGCAGGGCGTTGCCGATGACCGAGATGGCACCCACCGCGCCGCAAGCCACCATCGGATAAGTAAGAGCGTCGTCGCCGCTGATCACGTCGAAGTCGGCAGGCTTGTTCTTGATGATTTCATCCACCTGCTCCAGGTTGCCGCTGGCCTCCTTAATGGCCACGATGTTCTCGCAATCGCGGGCCAGGCGCACCGTGGTTTCCGCCTTCAGGTTCACGCCCGTCCTGCCGGGCACATTGTAGAGCACCACGGGAAGGCGCGTGGCCTGGGCAATGGCCTTGAAATGCTGGTACAAGCCCTCTTGCGACGGCTTGTTATAATAGGGGCAAACGCTCAGTATGCCGTCAATGCCGTGGAAGTCGCCTGTCTTCAGCTCTTCCACCACCGCCGACGTGTTGTTGCCACCACAGCCCATCAGTATGGGCACGCGCCCGCCGGCCAGGTCAATCACCATCGTCCTGATGTCGCGGCGCTCCTCGGCCGAGAGGGTCGGCGTTTCGCCCGTCGTGGCCAGGATGCAGAGAAAGTCGGCGCCGTTGTCCAGCTGATAGGTCACCAAACGCTTCAGCGACATATAGTCAACAGCACCCTCTGCGGTGAAAGGGGTTACAAGTGCTACGCCTAATCCTTTGAAAATATTGTGTGCCATAATAGGGAATGCAAATTGTGTGTCGAATAATCGTTTGCAAAGGTACATATAAACGAGCAAAAAGCAAAAGAAAAACGTTTTAATTTGTATTTTTAAAATTTAGGTTTAATAATATAAAACACACCTCATAGTTGAATAAAAATAAAGTAAAGAATACATGTTGCTATTAAATCAAATAATATACATAATAATAAAACAACTATTGGGTTATGAATTTCCTCTTCATCAACGAGTGATTGTACAACATATCCAGCGAACGAATAAAAAAGAGGAAATATAACGGAAATAAAATACCCAAAGGGAATTGCTAAAAAAATACCAACAAGAAAAAGCCATCCCCAAAAATCAGTCGGTAGACCTTTATCTATATTCATTAGTACTAATACAACATAGCCAATCGTTAGAACAATTGGTGGTAGGACAACACATATAACGACACAATTATTGTCTTCATAATCGTAACTCATAGTATTTCTTTTTTTGCAAAATTACTTTTTTTCTTATCCCAAAACTTCATTTTTTTAAAACGAAACTAGATAAAGAACCATACAAGTTCGTGAGGTCGGGGGAGTTCGGAAGTTTTCGCAGCGTTCTGTCGCCGGAGGGGGACCCAGGAGAGTTTCGCAGAACACTTGCATAGGCTCAACTAGTTTTATCATCCAACGTTCCCCATCGTGCCGCTTATGACACAATTTGGGGAAAATTAACCCACTGACCATTCGCATAACTGCTGAAAGTTTGGGGGGTGCCATTCTTATCATCAATCTTGAAAAGATGGTTTACAAATACTTCTTGTTGCCACACAACGTTAAAAGCACTTCCGCTTTATAAGCAATGAATTCATACTTTTCTATTTAACACTCTTCCTAGGAACGTATCTGTGAATGCGTGTTGGAAGTTCAGGTTTATCATCTTGTATTCGGGCAGGCTTTCGAGGTACTCCAGTTCGAACACTAACCGTGGGGCTTTCGCATCCTCCACTTCGGGGTGGATCTCGGTCTTGCTGCCCACACGCACAATCTTTATCAGGTAAAGGTCGCGAACGCCCTTTCCCTTGATGTGCGGCATGAAATAATAAAGTTTATTCAAGGCGATGGTTGACGGGAATGTGCCCACATTGCCTGTATAGTAAATCTTCGACGGTTCTTGGGTGAGGAAGTATTCCTCGTTGTCTTTCTTCACAAGGCCAATTAGCAAACGCCTTGCACTCTCAAGCTTATAAGTCTTCTTAGGCTTGTTGACAACCAGTTCTCCTTCGTCAGAAAACAAGTCGAGTGTCAACACTGGACGAGGATTGCGCTGCACATGGATGGGGCGCGTCGATACAGGTGCTTCGTCGTAGATAAAACGATAAAGGCTTCTGCCTATTTCCTTCACGATACCACACACTAAAGCGTTTCCCATCAAGAATGCACGACGGCCATTGGAAACCTCTGGATGATAAGTATGGTTGTCGGGAAACATATTCAGACGCTCCAACTCGAGAGGAATCAAACGGCGATAGCGTCCTGAGTGTGTCTGAACTACATGTTTGAAACGCGATGGCGCATTACCTCCTTCACCCGTAATCATCGTACGTGAGGGCCTGTTAAGATCGTCGGGGAAAGCCATCCCCCCCTCAGAGAAGACATATTCAAACCCTTCTTTCGATACTCGGTTTATCTTCTTCGCTCCTTTCTCATATTGCCATTTGGGTAAATCTTCTTCAGAAATAAAGAACTCTTCGGGCACATAATCTTCGTCCACGAGGTTATCACCCAAAGTCTGTATAGTACCATCGTAAACGGGGTCTGCATCAACGGAATAGACATGTCGGTCAATCATGATACCAGCATTTCCAAACGGACTGTTTTTTTTGCCTTTATTGAAGTTTGCTGATACATCCTGAATGGTGCCGTTGATGTCGAAAGTAGAAACCGTTCCTTCTTTCGCTCGGAATGGGAAAGCCTGTGCCAAGACTCCATCAAACTCCACCCAATCTTCCATTCGCTCAATCTTCTTTGCAATGGCAGTCCCATTCTGATAACCAACGATATACGTTCTGCGACGACGCTGCGGCATACCATAGTCGGCAGCGTTGATGATACGCCACTCTACTATATATCCTAAGTCAGACAGCGACGAAAGGATGATTGCGAAGTCACGTCCTCGCTGGCTGGCAGGCGAGTTCAGCAGACGGTCAACATTCTCAAAGAAAACGTACTGAGGGCGTTTGTCGCCCTTCTCGTTCAAGATGCGGTAAATCTGCCACCAGAGCACACCTTTTTCACCCTCAATTCCACCAGAACGACTAAGCGATGCCGCCACCGAATAGTCTTGGCATGGGAAACCACCTACCAGTAGGTCGTGGTCGGGAATCTCGTTAGTAGGAACAAGGTTGATGTCTTTGTTTGAATGTCCTTTAGTTCCGAATCTTGCTTTATATACAAGCGATGCATCCTGATGCTGTGTCGATGGTTCCCATTGGTTGTTCCAAATTGTCTCATAAGCATCAGATGCACCTTCAAGCCCGATGCGGAAGCCACCCACACCAGCAAATAGTTCTACTACTCTAATTTTATGTTTAGCCATATTTGTGCAATCACATCATCTTTTTTACAACGTCAAGGATATAGTCGTTATTCAACCAAAAACATTTTGGTTGCACCCTAATTCCTTGTGGGGTCTCTACTGTTTGTCCTTTAGTACCATGTGGGCGAACATGACAAACGGGATGAGACTTTGTAGTGATAAAGTTATCATAGTCCCCTCTCACAACCTTCTTCTTTGTGTCGCACCATAATTCTTCTGCAATTGCTAAATCTGCACGCGGCATATTCCAAAAGAATACTTTTTCTAATTTCATGTGATGTTTGACATCATCGGATGATTTGCGGAAAACCACAAAGAAAAATTTGGATGTTAACAGATTGTACCAGTCGGAATCTTCCCAGGAGTGATTAACAATATCAACGAACCGGATATAGGGGAAAGACATTGATTGTACTATATAATCACGATTAGCCTCAAGAGCAATGGTTTTCAAAGAGACACCAGCGTTTTCAAATTCTTGGATTCTCTTGGATCTTACACCTAAAATTGCCCTGCAAACATGGTAGGAGAAATCTTTTGAAGAGGGATTTAATTCAACACCTAATTTCTTGACAATTTGAGCAACGGTCTTTCCGTAATATGGTTTCATTCTCCGCTCTATCAGTTCCTCAAATGTTTCACCACGTTTGTATGCTTTTATGCTTTTGACGATGTTCTCAGACGAATATTTTTTCTGAAGCACTTCCAGTCTTTTAGAGGAAATATGAAGCTGTTGACGTAAGTTTGTATCTAGATACGATGAAAGAATGATTTTGTTTATGTATCCCGACTTCAATGAATATGCTCTTTGTTGGGCAAGCCTTTCAGAAAAGGGCTGTCTCCTCATGTCTTCTCCAGCCTTACTTCCTTTCATGCAAGCAGCAAGATAGAAAGTAAGCCCTTCTGTTAACTCGTCAGCTTTTCCATCCAATATCATAGAATGTATTTTGCTCCAGTCATCCCTTATGATTTTCAAGTCTTCTTTAGGAAATTCCCAAGTTCTTATAAGTTTAAAGAGCATATCCACTGGGTCAACACCTGATTCATGCAAATAAAACATTAGAAGCAGAAACTTGTTTTTATTCCAGAAACTACTTGTTTCAAAAGTCTTGTCAGCCTCTTCAATGAAATTGATGATATTTAAAACTAGTCGCTCTTTAGAGCCCATACTGTTGTCTGCAAGCAATTTCAAGGGGGTGCATTTCAATTCAAGACCAGCCTCAGGAAAATCGGGTCTTGATTCTGAATTAGGTTCATAATCATAGTGATAATATTCTACTGATGTGCCTAAGCCACCTTTCCCATTGAATATCTTTGCCTCAGGATGCAATTCTCTAAGGGAATGGCCGAGTAGCTTCATTCCATAGTTCACTATAGACTGAGCAGATGTTATATCATATTCTCTATACTCCATAATTTTCCAATTATTTGATTGCTTTTTCGGTTGAGTTCAATAACCCCTTTACGTCTCAACGTCAAGGAGTTTTGCGATTTTTTCTAATGTGTGCAAAGTCTGGCCGAATAGTATTGCAGTACCATTAATTGACAGTATAAGGTGTCTTGCCTACCTCTCCTGCAAGCCATTAATTTATAGTCTTATCTATTCAACAAGCACGACTTCAATCCGATTTGAATTTACCATATAGCTATTTTTGATTATAATTTGATGCAAAGGTATCAAAATTCCATGAAAGAAAAGACTATTACCAAAGAAAAGTTATATGCCAATACTTATTATAATATATGCCCGTCGCACTATTTCAATGTAATCTCCAAATACTTTTATCGTATATTTCCCCGTTGTCATTGAAAATATTTGTCAAACTGTCATTTCATTTCTTTTGTTTTCAGAATTATTGGTTCTAGTTTGTTCGTTATTCCATTATATGCTCTTAATAATCACTGTATATCATGCACTTATAAAAATATAGCAGGTTTTCAAGAAGAACATCTTGATGGTCGTGGGTGCTTGTATCCGCCGAGGCACTGCCTCTCTTCTTAGGAAGCATCAACTAACCCTTCGGCATAATGGCATCCAGGCTCAATCACGGTGATTGAGGACTTCGGATTTTGGGGAAATGATACTATTTTGCTCAATTCAGGGGAAGGCGGGGAAGGGAATTGTAAAGATTTTTCAGAAAGATTTTAAGTCGCGAGGAGTTTGACCGAAGATTTCGAGGAGAAATCTTGAAGATTTCGAGGAGAGATTTTGAAGATCTCCACCCGAAATTTGCGGTCAAACCAAGCAGCATTTTCAAGCTACTGAAACACAATGAGTTACAAAAACCCGTGATTATTGTAGATTTTGTCAAGATTTTTCATAATTTTCAATGGATTGCAAGCCATGGAAGGGTGGTATTTTTTTGACTTTCCGCACCGCCTGACATCCGCTATGACCGTTGGCCACCGACCGGGCAGGGACGGCGGGCAGGCACTATCTTCCGGGCCAATAAAAAATTATATGTATAAGGTACGCTTCTTTTTGAGGAAATTTTTGTATTTTTGCAGTATGAAAACACCCCAACTCTCCGTATATAAGGCCAGCGCCGGCAGCGGAAAGACGTTCCGGCTGGCCTCGAGTTTTATCAAGCTGCTCGTTGATAACCCCTTGCAATACAGGAACATACTTGCCGTGACCTTCACCAACAAGGCCACGGAGGAGATGAAGATGCGCATCCTCAGCCAGCTCTATGGCATCTGGAAGGGTCTGCCCAGCTCGCGCAGCTACATGGACGAAGTGGCCAAAAGCTTAGGGATGGGCGAAGAACAGATAAGGCAAAGGGCGGGAACGGCATTGAGATTGCTGCTCCACAACTACACCTGGTTCAAGGTGGAAACCATCGACTCGTTCTTCCAGAGCGTCATGCGAAACCTGGCACGCGAGCTGGACCTGGCTCCCAACCTGCGCGTGGGGCTCAACGACTTGCAGGTGGAGGAAGAGGCCGTGGATCAGCTCATTGAAAACCTGGGGAAAGACGACCCCTTGTTGAAATGGATTATCGACTACATCCACCAGAACATCGACGAAGACAAGGCGTGGAACGTCATCGGGCTGATAAAGAAATTCGGGAAAACCATCTTCAGCGAGAAATATAAAGCGGAAAGCGAGGAGCTGAAACGGAAACTTGACAACCCCAATTTCCTGCCCGACTATGTGAAGGAGCTGAAAGCGAAGAGGAAAGAGGCCGAGCAGACGATGGCCGACTACGCCACGCAATTCCTTGAAATACTGGAAAATGCAGGACTTCAGCCCGAAGACCTCAACGGCAAGGGTCGGGGCATTGCCGGCTATTTCAACAAGCTGAGGGCCGACGACCTGAGCGACAAGAAATGCAGGACAAAAACCCTGAACGATTACCTGACCGACGCCTCGATCTGGGCGGCTAAGAAAAGCCCCAACAGGACGCTCATCGTTCAACTGGCGGAGGACAGGCTCATGCCATTGCTCAACAGGGCCGAGGCGGACAGGCCGCGCATGTGGAAAACCATCACCTCGGTGAAGGCCACCCTGGGCCACCTCAGCCAGCTGAGGCTGCTGGGGGCCATTGAGAAAGAGGTAGTAAGGCTCAACAATGAGGCCAACAGGTTCCTGCTGAGCAACACGCAACAATTGCTACACGAACTCATCGACGGCAGCGACACACCCTTCATCTTCGAGAAAACCGGCACGCAACTGGAGCACATCATGATTGACGAGTTTCAAGACACCAGCACCGTGCAATGGGAGAACTTCAAGATACTGCTGCAAGAGACCATGAGCCGCACCGAGAGCACTCAAAGCGCGGGGGAAGAGGGCCTGACGGGGAACCTCATCGTGGGCGACGTGAAACAAAGCATCTACCGATGGCGAAACGGCGACTGGAGGCTACTCAACGGCATAGAGCGGCAATTCGCGGGCGGAAAAGAGAGCGTGAAGGTGGAGAGCCTGGACACCAACTGGCGGTCGGCGGCCAACATCGTGGAGTTCAACAACGCCTTTTTCAAAAAGGCCGCCGACATTGAATACCTGAAGGAAAAAGAAATCAACGAGGAAGGAGCCGAAGAGCTGAAACGCGCTTACGACCACAAAGACGTGGAGCAGAAACTGCCGGAAAAGAAGACGGAGGGCGGAATGGTGAGAATAAAACTCCTGCCGGCCGAAGACTACGACGACGCCATGCTGGAGGAACTGGGACAGGTGGTGGACGAGCTGACCGCCAACGGCATTGGGCAACGGAGAATAGCCATCCTTGTAAGAACAAACAGATTTATCCCCCTGATTGCCAGCTACTTCAGGCAAACACGCGAGCACATACGGATTGTAAGCGACGAGGCGTTCAAGCTCGATGCGTCGCTGGCCGTCAACATCATCGTGAGTGCCATGCGTTGCATGCTCAGGCCCGACGACGAGCTTGCGAAGGCCCACTTGGAAAAAGCCTACCGGCACATCAACGGCAAGGGCATTGGCGACCTGATGGAAAGGGAAATGGAAAACCTTCGCCAGCTGCCCGTCACCGACCTTGTGGAAAGGCTGTGCCAACTGCTCGGCGCCGACAACCTGCACGACCAGAGCGCCTACGTGTTCGCATTCCAGGACCAGGTGGCGACATTCGCGGCAGAATATGGCACCGACATCGAGAAACTGCTCTCGCTATGGGACGAGGACATTCACAAAAAGACCATCCAGAGCGACGTGGCCGAGGGCATTCGCATCATCAGCATCCACAAGTCGAAGGGACTGGAGTTTGACAACGTCATCATCCCCTATTGCGACTGGGACACCGAGAACACCCTTCCGGGACTGAGGCCCACCCTGTGGTGCCGCCCGCAGGAAGCGCCCTTCTCGAAGCTGCCGCTTGTTCCCGTGGACTACAGTCCGACACTGACCACCACCATCTATGCCGCCGACTATATCACGGAGCACTTACAAAATTGCGTTGACAACCTCAACCTGCTCTACGTGGCCTTCACACGCGCCGCACGCAACCTGTTCGTCATAGGGAAGCGCGACACCAAGGGCAGAAGAAGCAAACTGGTGCAGGAAGTCCTATGTTCCGGGGAAATGGGCATGGGAGAAGTGGAAGGGGCTGAGGACCAAGAAGCCCCGATGGTGTTCACTTTCGGGGAGCTGTTGCGTGGAAAAGAAGAAAAGAAGGAGGAAACGGACAACGTATTCCTGACAACGCCCACGCCCCACATCGTCGATATGGAGACATACGACACGAGGGTGGACTTCAGGCAAAGCAACAAGAGCCGCGACTTCGCCGACAGCCTGGAAGAAGGCGAATTGTCGGAACAGGCGGCGAAAAGACAACAATACATAAAAACCGGCAACGTGCTCCACCAGCTGTTTGCCCAAATTCATACGGTGAGCGACATTCTCGCGGTGCTCAAAAGGTTTGAGTTCGAGGGAATACTCTACAATGAGGACATCACGGCCGAAGAGCTGAAAACAATGATAGAAGAACGGCTGGCCGACAACAGGGTGGCCGCGTGGTTCTCGGACAAATGGCAACTCTATAACGAATGTAAAATCATAGGGAACGACGAAAACGGCAACCTGCAAGAGCACAGGCCCGACCGGGTGATGACCGACGGGAAGGAAACCATCGTGGTGGACTTCAAGTTCGGCGTGCCAAGAGAAGAATATCACCGGCAGGTGGCCAGTTACATGCAACTGCTCAGCGACATGGGGCACACCAATGTCAGCGGGTTCCTCTGGTATGTGTATGGCAACACCATCGAAGAAGTCTTCATTGAGTAAGCACGTTTTAATGGAGTTTCGACAATAGTTTCCGGCAACCCAATTTTCCACTTTTCATTTTTCACTTTTCACTTTTCACTTTTCACTTATCCCTTTAATGAACACCTTCCTTGAATTTGTAGCACAAGACATTCTCAGCAAGTACGGCACCGACCTGAGCCGCACGGCTGTGATTTTCCCCAACAAGCGCGCCTCGCTCTTCCTGAACGGCCACCTGGCAAGAATGGCCGGGAAACCGGTATGGAGTCCGGCCTACTTCACCATCAGCGAACTGTTTGCCAAGCAAAGCCCGCTCATCATTGCCGATGAAATAAAGCTCGTGTGCGACTTGCACGGCAGCTTCGTGAAATACGTGGGAGAAAGCGAGACGCTCGACCATTTTTATGGCTGGGGGCAGATATTACTCAACGACTTCGACGACATCGACAAAAACATGGTTGAGGCAAACAAGGTTTTTGCCAACCTCAGGGACATTCATGAATACGACACCGTGGGATTTCTCAACGATGCTCAGAAAACGGCGCTGATGAAGTTCTTCAGCAACTTCTCGGAAGACCATGAAACGTTGTTGCAAAAGAAATTCCTTCAATTGTGGAGCCACCTCGCCGACATCTACGACGACTACCGCGAACGGCTGAAAAAGCAGGGGCTGGCCTACGAGGGCATGCTCTACAGGGACGTGGTGGAACAACAACAGCTGCAATTCACGCACGACAGATACATCTTCGTAGGATTTAACTTGCTCACAAAGGTGGAAAAAGCGCTCTTCAACAAGTTGAAAGAAATGGGGAAGGCGCATTTCTACTGGGATTTCGACCATTACTACATGCCGAAGAAAGGTCAGACGACAACGGAAAACGAGGCCGGGAAAATCATTGCACAGCACCTGGAACAGTTCCCCAACGAGCTGGACAACCATTCCACTCAAATCTACGGGCAAATGGGGAACCAAAAGAACATTTCCTTTGTCAGCGCGCCGACAGAGAACATTCAGGCACGATACATCAGCCACTGGCTGAGGGCCGACGACCGGATAAGCCACGGCAGCCGCACCGCTATCGTTCTTTGCGACGAAAACCTGCTCACCACGGCCATTCACTGTCTGCCGCCGGAAACCGACAAGGTGAACGTCACCACTGGATTTCCCTTGCAAAGCGCACTCATCACGTCGTTTGTGAACCACCTTTTCATGCTTGCCATCTTCGGCGGAAGAAAACATTACCGCCACCTTGTAAGGCACCCATACGCCAAGGTGACGGGGTTCGACAAACAGGTTCCCAACATCTCGCAGAAGTCATCTGCCATTGAGATTCTCAACGAAATCAGCAATGCCGTCAAGACCATTGCGCTGGCTGATGCAGAAAAGACGTCAACCTTCAACCGCGAGGCACTTTTCCAGATGTACACGCTGGTGAACCGCCTTATCAGCCTTGTGCGCGAAGGCGACCTCAACGTGGACACCGTCACCATGCAGAAACTCCTAAGCCAACTCATACAGTCAACGGCCATTCCCTTCAACGGCGAGCCGGTGGAAGGCATTCAGATGATGGGCGTGCTCGAAACACGGTGCCTCGACTTTGAGCACCTGCTCATTCTTTCGTGCAACGAGGGAAACATGCCCAAAGGAGTCAACGTGACGAGCTTCATTCCTCACTCCATACGGAGCGCATACGGGCTGACCACCAACGACCACAAGGTGGCCATCTATTCCTATTATTTCCACCGAATGTTGCAAAGGGCAAACGACATCACCATTGCTTACAACAACTCAACGGAAGAAGGAAAGACAGGGGAGATGAGCCGTTTCATGATTCAACTGCTGGTGGAGAGCGGTTTCAACATCAGTCGCACCACTTTGCAAGCACGGCAGGAACAGGAGTTGCAACAGCCGAAAGAGATTGAAAAAAACGGAGACATCATGGCAAGGTTGCATGAAATTGCCGAAAAAGGGGCCTACCCCACCCTGATTAACAAATACATGCGCTGTCAGCTGCAATTTTATTTCCAGGACATCCTCGACATTGACGAACCCCACGACGATGAGGACGGAATAGACAACCGCATGTTTGGAAACATTTTCCACCGCGCGGCACAAATCATCTATACGCCGTTCAACGACAGCCGAAAAACCGTCACACGAAGCGACATCGAGGAAATACAAAAGCATAAGGAACGAATTGAACGCGCTGTGGACCAGGCTTTTGAAGAAGAGTATCAGAAGCGTGGACACACGCAGCCCTTCGCCGCAAACACCAACACCGGCCTGCATATCATTAACAGGCAGGTCATTATCACTTTTATCAACCGGCTGTTGACAATAGACATGCACCTGGCACCTTTTGTCATACTGGGACTTGAAAAAAAGGTCTCCGACACTATCACGGTGAACAACGATAATGGCCAAATAGCCAGGCTGAAAGTATCAGGTATCATCGACCGCCTGGACATGACGCAGGACCACGAGACAAAGAAATGGAGAATAAGGGTAGTGGACTATAAAACGGGACGAGATTCAACAACCAAGCCGAAGGGTATTGAAGACATCTTCACACGCCCCATCAACACCAAACAGCACCTCGACTACTATCTTCAGACAATACTTTATTCCGATATGATAAGTCGGTCAACAAGATACAATCCGCAACAGCTGCCCGTTGCGCCGGCACTGCTCTTCATACAAAATGCCGCAGGAGAGGACTACTCGCCCATCCTTTTGTTCGGCAAAGAGCCCATCCTCGACATTCAGCAACATTCCGACGACTTCAAGCAGCATCTGCAACAAATCCTTAACGAAATGTTCGACCCCTCCATCCCTTTCACCCCCACCCCCGACCAAAACATCTGCGCCACCTGCCCCTACCGCCAAATCTGCGGACTCTAAGCTGCAACTTTCTTTACGCTACAAACAACCAGTCCCGTCATATTAACAAAATCTAAAGAACGTATAGAAAGCATCTCCAAAAAAAGTTTATTTTCTTGGGAACCATATAATAATCGGCCATGCAAAAAGCACAGCCGATTATTACAATTATCTCTTGACACGACCACCACCACCTATTGATCTATTCCATCTTTTATTGTATTCTTCAACAACTTTAGCTTGCCTTTTTCTTTCTTGTTCAATCTTATTATCAACATTGGTTATCCTTCTATTCTGAATAACTTTTTGTTTGTTTGATGATTTCTTCTCTTGCTCTTTTACTTTATTGATCACTTCATCTTCAGTCAATTCTTTTTTCACCTCTTTTACTTCTGCTCTGGCTGTAAAAGGAAATACCACCGGTGGGCAATCCCTTTCACGCACTTCCACGTTATAATTAACAGTCTGATCTCTTTGTACGCCATGAATTACAGCTGTGTAAACACCATTATTACTTTCAAGTGTTGTTTCTTCTACAATAAGTCCTGATTCTTCTGGAGTTTTTACCGTTACATTCCTTGACAAATAAACTTTGTCTCCTTCATCACGCTGGAACACGCCAAAATTAACGGTCAATTTTTCTTCAGGAGCAGAATATTTATCTTCAATGCCTTCAATCTTATCAGCCATAAAAGTGGGTGAAAAACATTGTATGACAGGTACTTTAATAGAAGAAGATACGAGACCTTGATAATTCAAGAAAAACTCATATATATGTGTTCGAAATTCATCAACACCAAGGTCTTGAGGTACTTTTAATTCACATTTACCCTCATAACCATTTGTAATACCATTGCTGGCATCTTTTAGCATGTCGATTGGTACATTACAATCGTCAGAAGCAGGTATTACGACTGTAGCGTTATTACCCTGGCCATTGGGAATAACCCATGGATAAACAATTTTAATGTCAGTTCTCAAAGAACCGTGAGAAAATTCGACAAAATTGTCCCTTATATCTTCAACATCTTTTCCCGGTGCTATTTTTATACCAAAAGCCAAAGTTGAATCAGCCTTAATTACACCGTATTTCCCTTTAAGTTTGACAATTGCTTCGTCCGCTCTCACAAGGCGTACTTCTTCAAATTGAGGAGGTAAAAGCTCATGATAGTCCTTTACACCAAAGAAATCGGTATAAAGGAAGTTAATCCCAAATTTATTAGGTCTTTGGGAACGGTCTTCGTTCATCCTTAAGATCTGGTCATAATGTGGAGCTATATATTCATCTATTTCATATCGTAATGTATCAAGTCCAGGAAGAACAGCTTTTTTAAGACGCATATACTGGTCAAAAAGCAGTTCTCCATTCTTAATATAAACAACATTTTCCCTGCCACCAGGTAATAATTCTGTGAAAACATCTTTATCCTCAGCTCTCACCTGTGTTTTTTTAGGATTAGTTGGGTCTGTTACAAGAGCAGACACAGAATCGCCATTAAGGTAATATTCATAAAACCGTTTTCCGTATGAAATAAGCGATTTCCCTTTGGAAACGGATGACACAAAATTGAACTTGGCTGGATCTGGCAAAGATAAGAACTCTTTCATATTGCCATCTGTTTTTAGATAGCCAATTCTTCCTGGCTTACGTTTATCTCGATCCTCAAATTCTCTTACACAAGCCAACCCATTAAAAAACGGACGTGCTTCATAAAATGGCCCTAAAACATGATAGTCTGGATCTTCTATGTCAACATAAAAATAATCATAGTTTGGAAGTATCACAAGAAGAAAACCCTCTGACACATATGGAAATCCACTCTTGATACGATAGTTCTTAGAAGACAAATCTACAAACCTCTTAGAATTCTTACTTCTTGCATTTTTATTCTCTTGTTTTATAACACCTTTTACAATATCGTTTCGTCGGTCAAAAACTACTGCATAACCATTTCTAAAAGGAGCTATACTATCATAGTCAACACTCAACACAAGGCTTTCCTTCTCCATTTCCTCAGGGTCGTTAAACGGGCCAGGATTCATGATGCCAAATTTACCTCCACTACTTACCAAATAAAAATTATTATCAATACATGGTGAAATAGAGTCGAATTCTGCAGGAACAACCCATTTTGCCACTTGGGCTGTCAAGATTCCATTAAAGCAAAAAAGGACGAGTGAAATTAAAATGTATTTTTTCATAAAATAAAATTATTTTTGTATTCCGCTAAGAGTTGCGTCTATATAATTTGTTTTAAACTGAATATCACCAGCTTTTTCAGCCTCTACAGACGCTTTTTGTAATATGGTTATCAACTCAGCATCACTACGTACTACAACGGCTTTTGGATTAGTTCGATCATAATACCAACAAAGATAATATAAAGAATGATAATCTGTAGAATCTGAAATAGCCACAGTCTTTTCAAGCCACTTAACAGCTTCCTTGTTTTGACTAGTTGATTTCCCATCGGAATCTAATGATAATGCATCTTTTCTTGCTTTATCCATTTTATCACCGCCAAACGTGACTTTATATGTCATGGCAACTTCACGTATGGCTTCTGGATATCCATTATCTGCCATTATCTTCATTCCTTCAAAACCGACGCGAATGCTGTCGGGAATGGAAGAGTTAAGCAAGCGCAAGTTGTTGTCAAACACCATTTTAAGTGAATCCTCGGTTGCTATTTTAACATCGTCGGCTTCTTTCTGTCCACCCCTGAAAGCAAAGAAGAGGACGAGGATGGCAAGGGCTGCGACGGCAACACCGCCAATCAGTTTTGTGTTGAGACGGCGGGGCTCCGGGTAAGTGATGTTGTCGATGGCGGCGCGGAAAAGGGCCGACGAAGCATAGCGGTCGCTCTGCTTCTTGGCCGTGGCCTTGCGGATGATTTCACGGATTTGCCAGGAAGAAATGTCCTTTACGGGCACATTTTCCTTCAACTGCATCTGCGTGACATCGAAGGTGCTGCCCTCGAAAGGAAGGTGTCCCACCACGAGCTGGTAATAGAGTATGCCCACGGCGTAAACGTCGGTGTAGAAACCTTGGTGGCGGGTGTCGCCAAGCACCAGTTCGGGTGCGGCATAATGAGCCTTGCCCATGAATGTTCCGGTGGCGGTGAGGCCCTTGTCGTTGGTGTCGAGGGTCATCAACTTCTTGGCAATACCGAAGTCAATGAGTTTCACCTTTCCGTCCTTGGTGAGCATGATGTTGGTGGGGTCGATGTCGCGGTGGATGTAACCGGCATCATGGAGGGCCATCATTCCCGACAACACGCATTTCACGACGTAAGTGGCCGTCAGGTTGCGCTCATCGTTATATTTCTCATAGAACTCTGCAACGGAAGGATACACCACGCCGTCGCGGTTCTTCAGGTTGCCTTGGATGACATCATCAAGCATCACACCCTCCAGGTATTCGCTGATGACGTAATAATCCTTAGTGTGCAGGCTGTCCTTCGGTTCAATCTCAATCATGCCATACATTCTCACCAGGTTGTCGTGGTTGAGCTGTATGGAAGCCTCACGCCGAGCCCTCATAATGATGTCGTTATCTTTTATCTTCAGCTTCTTGATGGCCACTTTGGTCTGTACGCCATTGGCCGCCACACGCTTACCAAGATAAACGACACCCATGCCGCCCTCGCCGAGAATGTTCTTCTCGTCGTCGAACTCATAGTAGATTTGCTCGCGCTTTTCTTTTTCGCCTTGTATTTTTATAACTGACATATCTTGTGTATAATTGTTTTAGTAAAATGGTTTTATCATAATTTCCTTGACAGCCGACTTTTGCCCGTTAGAGAGTCTGACATAAACTTTTGCCATCCTCTCCTTCACCACGCCGTTGATGACGGCAGTTGCCGTGGCGTTTTTCCTGGGCTGCACCGTCACCTTGACGGGTGAAAGTGCCTTGCCGTCAACATATACGGTGGCTGTCACGGTCTGCTTTATGGCCGACGAATTCTTCAACTGCACGGCTATGTACTGCCGGTCCTTTTCGTCGGCACGGTCTTTTGTCTTGTTGAAGCTTACAATGGTCACATTGCCGCTATTGTCTGCCTGGGGCTGCTGGGCCGTTGGTGCCTGCCCCGTCGATACGTTCTCAATCGCCTGCACCACTCCCCCGTAGGCCAGTAACAGGTCAAACTGGTTCCCCAAGTCCTTCAGCGGGAACGACACCGTATTCGAGTTGCCGGTGCTGTCGGCCTCGGCATTCAGAATCTTTGTCAGGCCGTCTTTCTTTGTGGCCGTCAATTCGAGCAACGAGGCATTATACCCTTCGGGAAGGGTCACGACGTAAGTTTCAGCCTTTCCCTTGGCTTTCTTCAGTTCCGTCTTAATGGTTCCCGGGAACATCATGACAAAGCCGGCCACATTTCCTTTCCTCGCGCACGCGATATTATTATAATAAGGTGTAGTGAAGTCAAACTGTGCCGGGGTGACGATTTTCCCGTCCTTTTTGTAACCGTAGAGTTTCTTGTCTGAGAACACGACGTATTCCTTGTCGGGCACAATGGCGACAATGGCCGATGTCTCGCTGATGACCTTGTCCTCATCGCGGCTGACGGCATTTTTAATCTTCTTGCCCTTTTTGTCGATATAGAAGCCGTCGGCCCTGCCTTTCTTGTCTTTCTTCACCACCCATGCTCGTCCGTCTTTGAAGGGATGAACCTCCGAGTATGTGGCATTGTCGATGTTTCCGTTTGTATCGATAAAGGCCTGCTTGTCTTTGTCAACCTCCACACATGCGAAGCCTTCAGAGAAATAAGTCGTGCCGGTGGCATAAATGGTCTTGCCGATGGTTTTCTCTTCCAGTTTGGCAAGACTGATGACAGCTGCCACCCTCCATCTGCCGTCCTCACTGTTCATGGCAAGGGCAAATCCGTCCTTGAACGGGCTGATGGAGTCGTACTGGGCCGAAAAGGGTTGCCCGTTTTCCATGTTTATCATCAACCATTTGTCACTCTTGTCCTGAGCTTTCCACGCCATGTCCCCACAGGGCAACGCCTGCTTACAATCGGAATAATACTTCCACATTGCTATTTGTGCCGATGTGGAAATAGCGCCGAGGCAGAGGACTGTCAACAAAAAGACTGTCTTTCTCATGTTGTCTTATTTCTACGCTTTCAACGGGTTACGAGAAAAGGTTCTTCAACCATCCCCAGAAACCGCCATTGTTCGTTTTCTCACTTTCCAAGAGCACGAGTGTCATGTTGTCGTGCCCGCCTCCTTTTTTCATTCCTATTTCATCCACCCTGTTGGCCAATTGTTCCACGATGGTGCGCATGGGAACTTCCGTGTTGGTCACTTCGTCAAGGAGTTCCCTTTCGGGCATGGCACCATGAATGCCGTCGCTGCTAAGGAAGAACCGGTCGCCTTTTTTGTAATGCAGGGTGGTAATGTCAATCTCCACATTGTCTCTCAGTCCCAGGGCCCTGGTGATGATGTTCGACTGTGCCGACTGTCGGGCCTGTTCTTCGGTAATCACCTTTTGCTTGACGAGTTCAAAGACCATGGAGTGGTCGAAAGTCCTGTAAACCTTCTTGTGTCCGCGTAATTGGTAGATGCGGCTGTCGCCGACGTATGCTGCAAATGCCTTGTTCTCAGCCAGTAGCAGCACGGTGCATGTAGAGCCCATGCCTTGCAACTCGTGTGCAGAACAAGCCTTTTGGTAAACGGCCAGGTTGGCGCGCCTGATGGCTTCGAGGACAATCTCCTCGGATGCTTCTTTCTGCTCTGTATTTTTCAGGAAATCAAGTATTTTGTCCACGGCGATGGTAGAAGCCGTCCTTCCCGCAGGTCCGCCTCCCATGCCGTCGCACACGGTGACCACCAGTCCCATGTCTGTTGAGCACCATCCATAGTAGTCCTGGTTCTCACGGCGCCCGCCTTGTTCAGATTTCACATATCCTTCAAATCCGGGTGCTGATATTCTTTCAACGTCCATTCTTTATCTGTTCTTAAAAAAATATGAAAGTTCATTTAAAAAGGAAGGGCAAAACAATGCGCACTTTGTCGATGAGGGTTTCTCCCTGTGCCAGTGCATCCTTGAGTGCCACTTTCATTTCATCGGCACTCTGGTAGCGGTTGGCCGGTTCCTTGGCCGTTGCCTTGCGCAGCACTTTCATCAGTGCCCATGGAATGTCCTTGCTAACGGGCAGTTTCTTTTGTATCTGCCGGGTCAGCGTTTCCACTTCATTGTTCGATTTATAGGGGTTGTCGCCCGTAATGAGCTCATAGAGCGTGATGCCCAGGGCATAGAGGTCGGTTGACGGCCCCATCTGCATTTCTTCCTCGTCGTCGCCCCTCAGAATCTGCTCGGGTGCCGAATATTGCGGCGTTCCGATGAAGCCCACGGTAGAGAACTTGTTGCCTCCGTTCATCCTGGCAATGCCCAGGTCCATGAGTTTCACGTTGTCCTCGCTCGATGCCATGATGTTCGACGGTTTGATGTCGCGGTGGATGAACCTTTTAGAATGAATATACGACAATGCGTCGAGCACCTGGAAAATCATCTGGCAGATGCGTTCCACCCTGTCGTCCGCATTGGCGAGGTTCTGCTTCACATACGTCTTGATGTTGACACCCTTCACATATCGGCTAAGGATGAAGATGGGGCCCTTGTCGGGTGCATATTCGCAATAGCCCACCATCTCCACGAGGTTGGGATGATGGAAAGCCAGCGACGCCTCCAGCTTGGCGCGCTCGCGCACCTGCTTGTAGTTGGAGTACTGGTCTTTCACCCTCTTGACGGCCACTTTCTCCCCGCTCTTGCAGTCATATCCCAGATAGACGGTTCCCATGGCACCGCCACCAAGAGGTTTCACGTCGGGGTTGTACTTATATTCCCGACCCTTTACAATTAAGTAAAGGTTGGGGTCGTCGGGCTTGGTAATAACAGTCTTGCTTGCCATTTGTTTGTTATGTATTGAAGTTCAGGAGATTGGGGAAGTCACCGATGGTAGGGTGGCAAACGCCCAATCATCTCTTCCTCACTGATATGTCTCTATCTTTTCCTTACTGAGTTTCACATAATCCTCGTCCTTGGCTTGCTCGGCATATTTCAATGCTTCCTTGAAATACTCGAGGGCCTTGTCCCTGTCGCGTGCCACGGCCGTGGTGCGGATGGCACCGCCAATAAAGTCGCAACCCAGCTCGTAGAGGGCGCGATAGTCGTCGGACTTTAGTTCCACGGTCTTGAGCAACAGCTCGTGGGCTTGCTTCGCATCGGGTTTCAGGCCTGTGGTTTTCTGCATCAGCTTGATGCTATCGGGACGGTAGTCGCTGGAGCTCTCGCTGACGAAGAGCAGGCGGCTCTTCAGCCAAGTGGCCTCGGCATTGTCGGCATTGACGAGCGAGTCGAGCACCCGTAGCCCCTCCTTTGCCGTGGTTTCATCCTTCAAGTTGTCAAGCATGGTGACGAAGGCGTCGGGAGCGGCTTCTTCCACCTCCACCGTTTTTGGTGCGTCGGACTTGTTGAAAAACATGTTCAACCCGAGGAAAAGGAGTGCTCCAGCCACTGCTGCCACGCCGATAATCGTCATGCGCTTTGCCGGCGAAAAAGTCTCAGGATAAGGCAGTTTGACAATTTGGTCGAGGGCCACTATAAACTCGGCCGCACTCTGGTAGCGCTTCTCCTGCCGCTTGTCGGTGGCCTTTTCAAGCACCTTGCGAATGGCCGACTGGCGGATGAGGCCCACGGGGATTTTCTTATGCAGCTGCATGGCAAGTATCTCGCTATCAGTGCCTTCGAAAGGCAGGTGCCCCACCAAGCACTGGAACAGAAGAATGCCTACGGAGTAAAGGTCGGTGCTCTTGTTCTGGTTTTTTATGTCGCCCAGCACCAGCTCAGGGGCCGCGTATGATGCCTTTCCCACAAACTGGCCTGTTGCAGTGAGGCTCTTGTCATAGGTGTTGAGCGTCATCATCTGCTTGGCAATGCCGAAATCGATGAGCTTGATGTGCTCGTCGGACGTAATCATGATGTTGGTGGGGTCGATGTCGCGGTGGATGTAGCCGGCTTCGTGAAGGGCCATCAAACCGGCCAATACGTTCTTTACCACATAGATAGAGAAACGGTAGGGGTCGTTGATGTAGTCCTTGTACATCTTCTGGGCGTAGGGAATCTCGTTGCCGTCGGGGTCGGTGGTCTTGCCGTGCATCAGGTCGCTGAGCATCACGCCCGAGAGCAGCTCGCTCACCACATGGTAGCGATGCATGACGGTGCCGTTGGGCAGGGTGTCTTCCATTTCGAAGAAGCCCATCATTTCCACCAGGTTGTCGTTCTTCAGCTGGATGGCCGACTCGCGCCGTGCCCGCTCAATGACGTTTTCGGGCAGGTCGCTGTACATGAACTTGATGGCCACGTCGTGCGCCTCGCCGGTCTTTTCGTTGACGCGCCTTCCGCGGAACACCTTTCCGGTGCCGCCCTCTCCGAGCAACTGGGAGGCCGTGTCGAACTCATAGTATATGCCTTCCCGCTTTTCTTTCTCCCCTTGTAATCGTTTTACTGCCATATATATGAAAAATAGAAAAAGTTAAAATTAAGTGAAGAGTGAATCATTTGCTGCCGCTATCGGTGACGTCTGAACTCCCGAACTCCTGAACAACTAAAAGTGTAGAGTGAAAAATATGCTGCCGCAAAAACTCATAACTGATAACTCGTAACTAAAAAAGCATTTTGCTCATTTCTTTTTCCAGCCGAAAATCCGAGTGGCGGCGGCATCAAACAACGGTTTGTCGCGGCCCGTCTTCACCACTGTGCCATTGGCAGGGTCGTCGAAAGCAGGCGTTTCAACAGCAGTCGAATCCTCGGCTTCGGGCATGTCGGAAATTTCGGGAATCTCAGACAACGGCTCTTCGGCCACCGGGCTGAAGTCCGGACGCGGGGCAAGCCCCAGTTTCTGAACGTCGGCCAGCAGGAGCACCAGCTCGTAGTTCTGCCCGAAGGTCAGGATGTCGCGGTCGGCAAGTGTCACCGTGCCGCCGTCCAGCTTTTCGCCGTTGCGCATGGTGCCGAACTTGGTGTGCAGGTCGCAGAGGGTGACTTTCAGGCCGTCGCCACTGATGGTGGCCTCCAGCTCCGCGTGGAGGTTGTCAACGGAGGCCTCACCCAGTTGCACATCGCAACCGCTCATGCGCCCCACGGTGTTCATGCCTTCATAGAGGGGCCACATCTCTCCGCCCTCGCCTGCCGACACCGAGAAAACGATGCCGCACAAACGGCGTACGGACAAGGCTTCGTCGGATTCTTGAGCAGGCTCGTCGCCGCCGATGCCGGCCATTTCACCGGGTTGGAGAACGCGCGTGCCGCCGCTTTCGTTGGTCGTTTCGGGAGCCCTACGGGTATAAAACCTTGACATGTCGTCATCAAGGAATTGGTCTTCTGCCATCATATCGTAAAAAAATAATGGTTTATAAATGCTTTAAATGTTGCAAAGTTATAGATTTTTTTTTAAACAGCATGCTTTTTAGGCGATTATTTGCTAAAAAACATTTTTTTTTACCTTTCATTACCCATTTTTATGGATTATTCCACTCCGGCTGCACTCCGTCTGACCGGTTGAAAGAAGAAGCAGGAAAAAAGACGACGGTTTTTGCTTGCAAGCGAATAGCTTTTTGCTTACAAGCGAAAGGTCTTTTGCTTAGAGCCAAAAGGTCTTTTGCTTGTAAGCAAAAATACAAAGGACGCCGTTTCTTTACCTGGAAAATGCAGAAAGTTGCCCCGCAAAACGGCAGATTTCTTACCGTAAAACGTAAAAAGGCAGCGGAATGGAAAACAGCTCTGCGGACAGCAAGCGGTGGCAGCAGACTCCGTTCGTCATAGGTATCAAGATTCTGTGCAGCAAGACAAATCACCCCGTAACGGACATCTGCTACGAACTGGCTGGCAACTACACGAAGGACTTTATGTTTACCGGGTGGCATCCGTTCTGCAATTGCTTCGCCACATCTATACTCCCGACACCTGAGAAGTTCCTGGAGTATCAGCAGGCATCCTGCTTGTCATGTCTTAACTCCTAAATTCCAAAAGACAAGACAAGACAGGAACTTGAATAAATTTAAAGACGAAAGGGGAGGATTTTTTATTCGTACCTCATGGACCTTGCGGGATGGATGTGTGAAATGAGGTAGCTGGGGGCGATGAGGACAAAGACACTGACCAGGAGGGTTGCCACATTGATGAGCACGAACAACGGAATGTTGAGCTCCACGGGAACGGTGCTCACATAATAAGTGGCGGGGTCGAGCTTGATGATGCCTGTGAAACGCTGAAGAAGGAGCAGGCCGATGCCGAGGACATTGCCGATAACAAGGCCACGCGTGATGATGAAAACGGCAAACCAGAGGAAGGTGTGGCGGATGGTGCTGCCACGGGCCCCCAGGGCTTTCAGCACTCCTATCATGTTGGTGCGCTCAAGGATGATGATAAGCAGGCCGCTGATCATGGTGAAGGCGGCCACACAGACCATCAGGGCCAGGATAATCCACACGTTGAGGTCGAGCAGGTCGAGCCACGAGAAAATCTGGGGGTTGCCCTCCTGCACGGTGACCGAGGAGTAGGTGTTGCCGTATTTGTCAGTGGTCTTATGGATTTTGCCGATGATTTCCTCGTCGATGACGTTCACCTGCGAGAAGTCTTTCACGGTCATCTCCACACCGCTGGCCTGGTCGGGTTGCCACCCGTTGAGCTTGACGGCGGTGAAGAGGTCGGTGTAGCAAATGGTTTTGTCGAACATGGAGAGGTTGGTTTCATAGATGCCGCTAACGGTGAAACGCCGTGGCCTAACGCCCTGGTCGCTGAAGAAATAGGCGAAAATGCGGTCGCCGGTTTTTATCTTCAACTGGCTGGCAATGATTTGCGACACAACGATTTGTGCGCTTGCCGCGCTGTCGGTGAAGTGGGGCATGCAGCCCTCTTTCATATTCTGGTGGATGAAGGTGGTGTCGTATTCCTCGGCCACTCCCTTGAACACCACGCCGAGGAAGTCGCTATCGGTTTTCAATATGCCCTGCTTCATGGCATAGCGCTGCACATGGTCCACGCCGTCGATGGTTCGCAATGTCTGCAAGAGGCTATCGCCGACCTGTATGGGCCGCCATTCCCCGGCCTGGACGGAGAGCAGCTCGCCCACGGTGATGTGGCTGCCGAAGCCGATGACCTTGTCGCGTATGGTGTGCTTAAAGCCTAAGACGACGCCCACGGAGACAATCATCACGGCCAGCCCTATGGCCACGCCGAGCATGGCGATGCGGATGGCAGGGCGGCTCACTTTGCGTTTGTCGCCTTGTTCGCTATAAAGGCGACGGGCCATGAAGAGGGGGAAAGACATTTTAAATGAAAAACGATAAATGATAAATGACAAAGGGAGGCGGCATATTTTTTGCGGACCGAAAGGGGGCGGACTGCTACTGGCTTGAGTTGGCCGTATTTTTCGGATAGGCCTCCAATGCTTTTCTGAGCACATGGAGGGCTTTCACAAGGTCGTCTTTCTTAAGCACATAGGCTATGCGCACCTCATTGCGGCCCGCACCGGGCGTAGTGTAGAAACCGCTGGCCGGAGCCATCATGACTGTCTGGCCTTCATAGGAAAATTCCTCCAGGCACCAGCGGCAGAACTCCTCGCTATCGTCAACGGGCAACTTGGCCACGGTGTAGAAGGCGCCCATGGGAATGGGCGAATATACGCCGGGAATGCGGTTGAGACCGTCGATGAGGCACTTGCGGCGCTCCACGTATTCGTCATAGACATCGCGCATGTAAGCCTCGGGGGTGTCGAGGGAAGCCTCGGCAACAATCTGCCCGATGAGGGGCGGAGAGAGGCGTGCCTGACAAAATTTCATGACGGCCTGGCGTATTTCCTTGTTCTTGGTGATGAGGGCGCCGATGCGGATGCCACACTCACTATAGCGCTTCGACACGGAGTCGATGAGCACCACGTTCTGCTCGATGCCCTCCAGGTGGCAGGCACTGATATAGGGCGACCCAGTGTAGATATATTCGCGATAGACCTCGTCGGAGAAAAGATAGAGGTCGTATTTCTTCACCATGTCGCGAATTTGGTTCATTTCGCGACGCGTGTAAAGATAGCCGGTGGGGTTGTTGGGATTGCAAATCAGGATGGCACGGGTGCGCTCGTTGATGAGTTCCTCGAATTTCTCGACCTTGGGAAGCGTGAAGCCTTCCTCAATGGTGGTGGCAATGGTGCGGATTTTGGCACCTGCCGAAATGGCAAAAGCCATGTAGTTGGCGTAGGCCGGTTCGGGAACAATAATCTCGTCGCCAGGGTTCAGGCACGACATAAAAGCGAAGAGCACCGCCTCGCTTCCTCCGCAAGTAATGATGATGTCGTCGGGAGTGACGCGAATGTCGTATTTAGCGTAGTAATCAACGAGTTTCTCGCGATAGCTCAAGTATCCCTGCGAGGGTGAGTATTCCAGGATTTCGCGGTCGATATGCTTGATGGCATCGAGGGCCACGGCGGGTGTCGGAAGGTCGGGCTGGCCGATATTGAGGTGATAGACTTTGATGCCGCGCTTCTTGGCAGCCGCTGCCAGGGGAGCCAGTTTCCTGATGGGCGACTCCGGCATTTCTAAACCGCGTACGGATATTTGTGGCATTTTCCTTTCTTATGTATTATTATAAAACCGATGCAAAAGTAAGCATTTTATCCGAATAAATGAAAATTCTTTCATTATTAATTACTTAATGGTCCGTAAAACCACACTATACGGGGGCTAATTGTCGAAATTCCACGACAGGCCGAGCCTCAAAATGCGGCCGTTGACGGGATAGTGGGGCACCAGGAAGCGGTTGCCACCCTCGCCGGCATTCACATGGCTCATCATGACGAAGAAGCGGGTGCGCTTGAGAAGCATGTTGGCATAGACATTCACGATGGGGTAATTGCCTATTTTGACATTGCCATCGCCATTCCCCTGGTTGCAGAACTGGCCTATATACGGGCAATAGTCGGGTGCCTCATACTTGGTGAAGAACCTGACATCGCCGCCGAGGTGTACCTGCAACACCTTGGCAATCTTGAAATTAAGATACAAATTGGAGTAAATGTTCAAGTCGGGCAAGGGAAGGGCCTCCTGTTTTCCCGACTTCTGATAAGTGACTTGACTTTCCCAGTTCAACGGCCCCAGGGTGAAATCTTGCGAAAGTTGAAGGGTGAGGAGGTTCACCGTTTTGTCGCTTTGCACCACGCCGACCGTATTACCGCTACGCCCTTCGGTATCGGTAATGGTGTATTGGTTGGTGAAATAAGTGAAATTGGTGAGATTGTCCACGGCCACGCGCAACTTGGTGCGTGTCTTTTCATAATAGAAAATGCCCTCCAGGCGCGTGCGCTCCTCGTCTTTCAACTTGTCGTTGTCCCACCAAAGGTGCTTTGATGAGAAATGCCTTTGGTAGAACGTGGGGTGGAGTTTGTAGAAATATCCCCGCGCAGCCAGCCTCACGGTGTCGCCGAGGAACTTGAAATTAAGGTCGGCAGCAACATCGAGCTTTAGTTGTCCGGCATCTTCGCCCGCCAGCCATGTCTCAAAGGTAGCGTTATAGTGGAGGAGCGAGCCCTGCGTCTTGGCCAGTTGTCCGCCCACGCTCAACGAGTGTTCCTTGAAATCCTTGAACCCCGTCCTCACGGTGTCGGGCATTTCAAAATAGCGAAGGTCGTGGGTTACAAAACCTTTCAACCCGGCCTTTGCCCATTTGTTAAACCCTTCGAGCAACGACACGGCCAATGTGTTGCGAAGCTCATAATGCCGCATCTTGTCATAGACGCTATCGCCCTGCAGGCGTTCTATCACGGGAAAAGTGTTGAGATAATAATCCTCCGGCGTGTTATAGGCTTGATAAATGCGGCGATAGTTGTCAAATTTCAACGTATGAATAAAACTGGTCACCGGCACATACTCGTTCTTCATCCACGAGGTGTCGGCGGTTTCTTCCTGAGTCTGGGCCACCAGGCTATCGGCCATTTCCTTACTGGTGACGGCAATGCGTTTTTGCTTGATGCTGTCGCCGGCGGCCGCCGGCTCATCGCCCGCAATCACGGCATCGTCGGGTCTTCCGGCATAAGTAGGCGTCTTGTCTTTTTCATATTGGCTCTCGTCGAAGTCGCGCCCCTCTTTTTGAGCCTGTCGTGCCGCATCGGCCTTCTTTTTGCGTTCCTCGGCCTCTTTTTGCGAGGCCAGCGCAAACTTCTTGGCCTTTATCTCTTCCTCAGTCATGGGCACCTTGCGGTTGAAGCCCACCATATAGCGATGGGTGAGGAAAACGTGCTGGTTGTCGTTGCGGTTCCAGTTGCTCTCAAGTACCGTGGGGATTTCGTCTGAGCGGAAATCGTCTTCAAAGCTCTCGGGATGCGAGACATAGTTGTCGTTGGTCACGCCGCCGTTCTCGGTGAGTTTCTGGTGATTGGTTGACAAAAGCAGGTGGGCCTGGTAGCGGTCGCCGAGATAAGAGCCATACATGGTGTAGTTGAAATGTGCCGAGCCCTGGTGCTGGAAATAGCCGCGACCATAAAGATAGTCGAACTTGAAGCCCGCCCCCAGTTTCTTTCCGGCATTCACGGCAAAGAGCGCCTTGAGGTGGTCCTCGCCGTTCACCTTGTCGCCACACTCGTTGTAGCTGAGATTGGTGATGGGCGAAAGGGTGTTGGTGAAATGAAATTGCTCTACAGGGGTGATGAAATAGTCGTAAGGCTGGGTGAACATGAACTGGGCGGGCAACTGGCGGTCGGCAAAGATGCGGTTTTCACGCGGTGCTCCCAGGTTGCCCAAAGTGTTGTATTCACCCCGGAGTCCCGACGTGAAGAGGGTGTTCATAAACATGTGTTGCGTGGTGTCCACCTCGGCCTCTATTCGGTCGCCGAACCGCTCATCGACGGTCCAGACGCGCATTCCCTTGGGGATGTCCTTCGAGGAAGAGCTGGTAGAGTCGCGCAACCCGCCGTCGCCAAGATGGTTGACCGTGCCGTCCGGATTGACGGTACTCAACCCCCTTTGTGCCCAACATGCAGGAATGGCGCAAAAAAAGAGCAGCAGGCCCAGGAGCCTGACAATTACTTGGTGAGCCGTAAGACGCATTCCACTATCTTGAAGACCATGGCACCAAGGATGATGTAGGTGCCCGTTGTCTGGTTCGACGTAAAATAAATGGCCACGCCGGCCACCGCCCCAAGCATGAAAAGAATATTAAGAACCTGGCGGAGCATCTTGAACCGGTCTTCCGGCTCTTCCTCCTGCCTGCGGCGATGTCGCAATGCGCCACCGTATTCAAAATCCGAATTGTCCAAAATGCTTATCTGTTTAATTTACAATATAATGGTCTAAATCATTAAAGATTTCATCCTTCCTGTCAATGGTCTTCCTGCGGAACTTTCCCGAGTTGCGGTAGAGCTTTGTTTTCTTCTTGTTGAGTGAATACTCATCCGTAATCCATTCCTCGGCCAGGAAGAGTTGTCCTCCGCCGCGTTGTTCCTCATACTTGTAGGTAATGCGGCTCAACTCAACGTCAAGGGTGCCGTCGCCACAGGTGACCACAATGTTACAATTGAACTTTGTGCGGTCGAGCGAAAGCAGGGTGTTGGTGAACACCATCCACTCCTTCAGGTTGACCACGAAGACGTGCCCGCTGCGGTTCACCAATGCCACGCTGCTGCCGGGCAACTGGTTCTCGCTTTTGGTCAGGGCGGTGAAAAAGGCCATGGCCTTGTCGTATATCTGCTGCGCGTTCATGCCCGGCACGTCGAGGTGGTGGCTCCACCCCACCCTGCCGTCAATTACGGGCACCGCGCCTTCCAGGTATTTCGCATCAACCGCGTCCTTGGCGGTGCTCTCCGCTTTTGCCGGTGACTGCTGAGGGCCGGCGTCGGGCAGTTCCCATTCCGACTGGGCATTGGCCGCCATGCTGAATGTCAATGCCAATGCCATAAAAACAGACTTCATAACCACTTTTTTCATAATTGGCGCAAAATTACGAAAAAAACGCCGAACCGCCATCATTTCTTCAACATTTAACAAAAGTTGACGGGGAGGAAGCCACTCCTCATGGTCGGCAGAAGCAAAACAGAAGACCATGAACCCCAAAACGGTTCATGGCCTTCTTATCTTAAATAGAGATTTGAGTTGTGAGTTATGAGTTTTCTCAAATCTTAGAACTCAAAATCAAAACGAGTTTTAATAGATGCCCTGTGCCATCATGGCCTTTGCGACCTTGAGGAAGCCTGCAACGTTGGCACCCTTCACATAGTTGATGTAGCCGTCGGCCTCGGTGCCGTATTTCACGCAGTTGGCGTGAATGTTGTTCATGATGTCGTGGAGTTTGTTGTCCACCTCTTCGCGGCTCCAACCCAGGCGCTCGGAGTTCTGCGTCATTTCCAGTCCCGACACGGCCACGCCGCCGGCATTGGCAGCCTTACCCGGCGAGTAGAGAATCTTGGCATCCTGGAACACCTTGATGGCAGCGGGTGTGGTGGGCATGTTGGCGCCCTCGCTCACGGCGATTACTCCGTTGGCCACCAATGCCTTAGCGGCCTCTTCGTTAATCTCGTTCTGAGTGGCAGAAGGCAATGCGATGTCGGCCTTTTCGTTCCAGGGCTTGGCACCTTCCACATATTTCACGCCGTATTCTTCAGCATATTCTTTGATGCGTCCGCGGTCGATGTTCTTCAGCTCCTTGATAAATTCGAGCTTCTCCTTGTCGATGCCGTCGGGATCGTAGATGTAGCCGTCGGAGTCGGAGCAGGTGAGCACCTTTGCGCCCAGCTCAATGCACTTCTCCATGGTGTATTGTGCCACGTTTCCGGCGCCGCTTACGAGCACCGTCTTGCCCTCGAGGCTCAGACCGCGCGTCTTCAACATGTTCTGAAGGAAGTAAACATTTCCATAGCCAGTGGCCTCGGGACGGATGAGGGAGCCGCCAAATTCAAGGCCCTTGCCGGTGAGCACGCCGCTCCACTCGTGGGTGAGTTTCTTGTACTGACCGAACATGTAGGCCACTTCACGTCCGCCCACGCCGATGTCGCCGGCAGGCACGTCAACGTCGGGACCGATGTGACGGTAGAGTTCGTTCATGAAGGCCTGGCAGAAGCGCATCACCTCGGCGTCGCTCTTGCCGCGCGGCGAGAAGTCGGAGCCGCCCTTTGCACCGCCCATGGGAAGCGTGGTCAGCGAGTTCTTGAAGGTCTGCTCGAAGGCCAGGAACTTCAGGATGCCCAGGTTCACCGACTGGTGGAAGCGAATGCCGCCCTTGTACGGGCCAATCACGTTGTTGTGCTGGATGCGGTAGCCCATGTTGGTCTGCACGTTGCCTTTGTCGTCAACCCACGTCACGCGGAACGAAATGATGCGATCGGGTATGCAAAGGCGCTCAATGAGGTTCCACTTGTCGAATTCGGGATGCTTGTTGTACTCCTCTTCGATGGTTCCTAACACCTGACTGACGGCCTGAATGTACTCGGGCTCGTTGGGAAATCTCTGGCTGAGATTTTCTACTACTTTTGATGCAATCATAATAAAAACTCCTTAAATGATGTTTGTTCTTTTTACCTTAAAATAATTTTCGGTTGCAAAATTATACTTTTTTCGCCAATCAGCAAACATTTTGTCAGAAAAAATTAAAGAAAACAAGAAAAAAGTCACTTTTTTGATTAAAATCATGTCTTTAGGGCACAAATAGGAGGCTTTTTGCGACTTTTTATTCCATTTAATTTCAAAAAACGGGGCATGGACCTCCGAACTCGCTAAAAAAAGTCAGATGAACTGACGCGGTGACTTATAAACAAAAAAAGAAGTTAAAGAAACGTCCGCTGCCCCGTGTTTCCGAGGGGGCAAGGGGTCGTTCCTTTAACTTCCTTTTTTTCCGACGCTCAACAAGTCGCCGTCAGCTGCCGTTTCTTAGTTATCCCTACGGGGGAAGCCTCCGAAGCCGAAACCGCCCTGGCGGGTTGATTTCTCAGGGTCGCCGAACACAGATGCCTCAGCATCCTTGTCGTTGAGCTTGAACACCATGAACTTGGGATTCTTCTCGGTGCAGGGAGCCCATGCCCCGCCCTTCGGCCCGTTGGGGTCGCTATACTTGGCGAAGTTTGTCCAGGCGGTGAGCATCTTCTCCGAGAGGTCCCAGTCGCCCTTTGTCCATGGACGCCAGCAATGTTTGAGCGACTTGAACACGAACCACAGGTCGCTGGAATGGAAAGCGCCCTTGAGACGGGCCGTCACCTCGGGATGCGAGCCGTCGTCGGGCAGCGGGCGTGCGAACTGGTAGGCCCAAGCCTTTCCGCCCTTGCTCTCGCGAACCTTGCAGAACTCGGCAATGCCGGCACTCATGTCGCCCATGTCGTCGAGGGTGAAACCAATCATATAGGGAACGTCGGCCAGTGTGCCTTCGCGGGTGGCATCGTCGAAACTCTTCAGGCTGACATAACCGTCAACGAGCGGCATGTACATCACCCAGGCGCGGTCGCCGGAGGCCTGGCCGTAGAGGGTGCTGAGGGCAAAAACGGTCTCGGTGGATGCCGAGCGCATCTTCTGAAGGTCGGTGAGCCCTGCCCAGTCGAAGATTTTCTTGGCCGTGGCACCGGCATCGGCCGGCGAACCGCCGCTACGCCGTCCGCCCATCATGCCGCCGCCGTTGGGATTGGGAATGCTAAGTCCCTGGGCGCTCATGATGACGGCCTTGTGAAACAAACCGCGGGCCAAGGGCGACTCGCAAAGGGTGCGCACGCTGCCGCCGCCGGCACTCTGGCCGAAGATGGTGACGTTGTTGGGGTCGCCGCCAAACTGGGCAATGTTCTTCTTAATCCATTTCAAGGCTTCTATCTGGTCGAGAATGCCGTAGTTGCCCGACACATGGTGCGGGCTTTCCTCGGTAAGTAACGGATGAGTAAGGAAGCCAAAGACGCCGAGGCGATAGTTGATGCTGACGAGCACCACGTCCTTTGCGCCCCATTCCTGTCCGTCGAATTCGGGCTCCGAGCCCCAGCCTTCACGATAGCCGCCACCATGAATCCAAAGGGCAACGGGGAGTTTCTTCGCCGTCTTGCCGGGAGCTTTTGTCCACACATTCAGATAAAGGCAGTCCTCGCTATAGGGAGCCTCCTTGCCGTAACCCCATTCGGTGAAATAACCGCCGGGATATTGTATGGCCTGATAGCTGGGATGGCCGAAGGTGTCGCAAATCTTCACACCCTTCCAGGGCACCACGGGCTGGGGTTCCTTCCAACGGTTCTCGCGGATGGGGGGCGCGGCGTATGGGATGCCGCGATAGACATAGACGTCGGGGTGGTCGTCGGCCAAAACGCCTTGGACCTGTCCTCCTTCAATCGTTAACACGGGGTTTTCTGCCGCATGAGCAGACACTGCCGCCAAGAGCAGCAAGGGTAACAATAGCTTTTTCATAATAAATTAAGTAGAGATTAAACTGATGTGATGTAGTTCTGGTAATATTTCTATTAGACTACCAAAAGCGCAATTGGTTTAAAAAAAATGAAAAACTTGGCAGTCGGTTACGCAATCGTTTTGTCAAGATTTTTCAATGGTTTTATGTGTCCAAAAATAGTTTGACCGCAAATTTCGCGAAGAAATCTTCAAGATTTCGCCTCTCAATCTTCAAGATTTCTCCCCGAAATTTGCGGCCAAACTCCAAGACATTCACAAACCGCTGAATTTCAGCGGTTTACAAAACCATCGGAAAAACTGCCCATTTTGTCAAATATTTTTACCAATTTTCACCTACCATGTTATCCACTTCAAAGGTCAGGAAAACTGGAGTTACATAGGAGCCGAAAATAGGAGCCGGCGCTTCCAAGCGTCGGAGTAACTTTTTTGTCCCGGAAACATATAGATGTTATTTATATAGTCCGACGCTTGGAAGCGTCGGCTCCTAATGCGCCAGCTCCTAAGCGTCGGACTATTTTGATTAAGGAAGGATTTTTACTATTGCCCCCTTGAACATTCAAACCTTATTTTATAAACTTCACCTTCGATGCATCGCGAGGCTTGGCATCAGGCTGCTCGTCGGGATAACCAATGGCGATGATGTAGTTCAAACGATAGTCGGCGGGAATGTCAAGACGGTCGAGGAAGAACTTTGCCTTGTCATTTGACAAGAGGAAACGGACGGGGCCGCCCAGGCAACAGGTGCCCAGCCCCATGGACTGAGCCGCCAGCATGATGTTCTCGCCCAGCAAACCGGCATCCAGCTCGCCGCCGCCCTTTGCCGACGTGCACACGCAAATAAGGTTGGGCGCATTGCGGAACATGTTCTTGAAGTTCTTGTCGCGCTTCACCATATCGGCGTTTTCCTGCTTATAGACCTCCGTAACGTCGGCAAGGAGCTTCTGGTCTTCCACCACGCGTACAATCCAGGGCTGGCCGTTCATGCCGCTCGGCGCGTTGATGCCGCACCGCACAATGGTCTCCAGCTTCTCGTGCTCCACGGGCTTGTTGAGGTATTGGCGAATGGAGCGCCGCGCCATGATGGCGCTCACCACGGGGTTCAACTCCATCGCGACATCGGCCTCGATGCCGGCCATGGGGTGCGTGGGCTCATAACGGGCAACAACCCTGCCGTCGCGCGATATGAGGAACTTGGTGAAATTCCATTTGATGTCAGCCTTCTTGTCGTAGTCGGCATCACGCTTGCGGAGCATCTGGTCCATCATTTTCCCCGACTGCTCGTCAATGTTGAAACCGGCAAAGCCCTTCTGCCCCTTCAGCCAGGTGTAGAGGGGATGCTCGCCGGGACCGTTGACCTCTATCTTGTCGAACTGTGGGAACTCAATGTCGAAGTTGGCCGTGCAGAACTGATGTATCTCTGAGATGGTGCCCGGAGCCTGTCCGCCGAACTGGTTACAGGGGAAGTCGAGGATTTCGAGGCCTTCGCCGCGGTACTTCGCATAGAGGGCCTGCAACTCTTTGTACTGAGGGGTGAAGCCGCAACGGGTGGCGGTGTTCACGATGAGCAGCACCTTGCCCTTGTAATCGGAGAGCGACACCTCGCCGCCGACGTCGTCCTTCACCTTCATGTCATACACTCCTTGTGCCGATAGGGACAGCATGCACATCATGGCCATGACAGCCCCAAGAATAGTTTTTTTCATTTTCTCTGATTTTTATAATATAGTTTGAGGATTGTTACTTCAAGACGATGATGTCGCTCCACCGCGTCGTGGGGTTCTTGCTACGGAAGTCGTGCTTGATGGCATTGGCGAAGACGTCGGCCTTGCCCTTGCCGTCCTTGCGCGTGTATTGTTGCGAGCCGAGGACGACCGTTTCGGTGCCGTTGACTTTATTGATGCGGTCGATGACACTGTCCAGGCGCCGCATCTTCTGGAACTGTTCGGCGTTGATGTCGAAAAGGTCTTGCTGGATAGGGCTGTCGGGGCCTATGCCCATGACCACCACGCCGGCCTTCTTGTAGTGGTAGCCCTGACGAAAGAGACGTGTGAGCACATCGTTGGCGGCCCTCACAATGGCTATGGTGCTGCTGGAAGGGGTGATGAGGCGCGTTTCTTGAAAATTCCAATATTGCGGCAGGTCTTCGCGGAAGGCGTTGGTGTTGATGAACACGCCCACGATGGATGCCACCGTTCCCTGGCGGCGGAGTTTTTCGGCACAACGGGCGGCATAGTTGGAAACATGTGTGCGCAATGCCGAGAGGTCGGTAATCATGCCGTTGAACGAGCGGCTGGTGCAGATGCTTTTCTTCTTGGCCATTTCTTCCACCACGATGCAATCCTGGCCGTTCAGTTCTTTCCAAGTGCGCACGATGTTGATGTTGTTGAACGTTGCCCGCACCCACGACTCGGGATGGCTGGCAAAGTCGAAGGCGGTAGTCACGCCGAGGGCCTCGAGCCGTGCAGCATAACGCCGTCCGATGCCCCACACCTCGCCAATGGGATAGAGTTTCAAGGCTTTCAACCGTTTTTCGTCGTTGTCAATCATGCAACAATGGCGATAGCCCTGGTATTTCTTGGCAAAGTGGCTGGCCATTTTCGCAAGGGTCTTTGTAGGCGCAAGGCCGATGCTGACGGGCATTCCCACACATTGCCTGATGCGTTTATGGAGCTGTTCGCCCCAGGCTTTCAGGTCCAGATGCTCCATGCCGTCGAGGCTGACGAAGCACTCGTCGATGCTGTAGCGGAAATAGGCCGGAGCCTCTTTTCGGATGATTTCCACCACGCGCCCGGTTAGTTCGCCATAAAGCTCGTAGTTGCTGGAAAAAACGGCAATCTTCTGGTCGGGGAACAATTCCGACAACTGGTAAAAGGGCGTGCCGGCCTTGATGCCCATGCGCTTGGCCTCGTTCGACCGCGCCACCACGCAGCCGTCGTTGTTAGAAAGCACGACGACCGGCTTGCCGTTCAAGTCGGGACGGAAGACGCGCTCACAAGAAACGTAGCAATTGTCGCAATCGATGATGCCATACATGGTCAGTACTTCTTCCAGTTCTTGATGGTCCAGACCACCACGCCCCACACCTCGAAATCGTCTTCCAAGCCGATATGTATGGGTTTGAAATGCTTGTTGGCAGGGCGCAGCTCGATATATCCGTCATCGCGGTGCCTCAGGTCCAGGTACTTGATGGTGAACTCCTCGTTGACATAGGCCACCACGATGTCGCCGTCGCGCGGCTCCACCGACCGGTCGATGACGGCAATGTCGCCGTCGCAGATGCCGGCCTCTATCATCGAGTCACCCTCCACACGGCCGTAGAACGTGGATTCGGGATTGCGAATAAGGTCGCGGTTGAAGTCCAGGCTGTCGTGAAGATAGTCCTCGGCAGGCGACGGAAAGCCGGCCTTGATGCCGGGTGCCAACAATAGTTGAAGTTTCTTCCCGAAATCGCCTTTTATGATTTTTATGTCCGTCATCTATTAGTCTTCCTTGATATGAATGACGCCGTTCTCGAGGGAATCGACAATGGCGAGCGACTCTATGCGGTTGATACCTTCCGACCGGAGCAGCTGGCGGGCATGAAGCATCTCTTTCTCAATGACAAAGCCCATGCCCTCGACCGTGGCACCAGCCTGGCAACAGAGGTCGTTGATGGCTTTGGCAGCATTGCCGTAGGCCAGAAAATCATCGATAAAGAGCACATGGTCGCCGGGCGACAGGAAATCGCGACCAATCAACAAATGCGTGTCGCATTGCTTCGTAAATGAATGGACGGTGGTGAAGAAGGCATCATGCAGGGTTGAGGGCAACTGCTTCTTGGCAAAGACCACGGGCAGCTCCATCATATAGCCCAGCATGACGGAGGGGGCGATGCCCGAGGACTCGATGGTGACGATTTTGTTCACCTGCAAATCGCTGAAGCGGCGAAGAAATTCCACGGCTATCTGCTTCAACAGGTGGATGTCCAACTGGTGGTTGAGAAACTTGTCCACTTTCAGGATGCCGCCTTCCAAACAGATGCCGTCGGCAAGGATACGGTCGCGCAACACTTTCATTGACATAACATTTTTAGGGATTAGGAATTTGTCGTTCAGGAAGAGACGGCTGCACTTTTTCAACTTATTTCAGTTGCTTGCCGTCAGAGAATGCGTTGCCGACCGTTTGGCCCAACTGGATGTAAGTGTGATGAACAGGGTCGAAGGTAATCAGTTCCATCTTTTCCACATCGGGCTTGCCGTCTTCGGCCAGGAAATTCTCGTCGCAAAGAATGTTGACAATTTCGGCCACGAGATAGTAGCCGGTCTCACTTTCGTCAATCTTCTGCTTCACACGACATTCCAGCGTCATGGGGAACTCCTTGAACACCGGGGCATTCACATTGGGAGCTTTCTCCACGGTCCATTCCGCCCTCTCCATCTTGTCGGGCGTATTCCTGCCGCTCACCATTCCCACGTAGTCTGCCGCCACCATCGTTTCCGAAGTGGCAAAAGTTACCGTAAAGTCGGGATTTCCGGCGAGGTTGTCTGTCGTGGCGTGCGAACCGAGCGAGATAATGATTTCGTGCATGTCCCACTGGCCGCCCCAGGCGGCGTTCATGGCATTTGGCTTGCCGTTCTTGTCGTAAGTGCCGATAATCAGCACTGGTTGTGGAAGAATCCACGCTGATGATTTAAAGCTTTTCATTGTTAATCGTTATTTATTTTGAATTCACCTTCCCCCAATCTTCCCCCCAAGGGGGGATTTTAAGTTTTGAGTTATTAATTATGAGCTATGGCGGCAGTAAAACTCATATCTCATAACTCATAACTCATATCTCATACTTAAAGATTCCCATATCGCCTGTAGTCTTCCCACGCTTGCATTACATCCTCTTTTCTGCGCCCTTCCTCAAAGAAATCCACTTGGCATTCGTTGCGGAAGGGAGCCCAGTTCCCGCATACGATGCCGTCGTGAGTGATGACGGGCTGGAAGATGCCGCTGTTGTTATGGGCGCGGTGGCGGTGTTCGGGAGGCAGCACGATGTCGCGGCTCTTGTAACCGATGAGGAACTCGTCGTAGGAAGCAATCAGCAGGAACCTGCCCCTTCGGAAGCCCCGCGTGCGGCAATCGTCCGTCAGGTAGAAGTCGCGGCCTTTATATCGCTCCACATGGATGCTGTCACCCAGAAGGGCGATGCCCTTTCGGCAATCGCTTACATTCAGCCCCGACCACCACACGAAGTCCTCCAGCGTTGCCGGTTGCCGGCCTTGGAAATACTTGCGTGTAAAGCGCATCAAGGCCTCCTCCCTGTCTGTGGTTCCCAGGCGTTTCACCTTGTCGGCAGAAAGGGCGTAAGTGGCCTTCATGGGCAGCAGGTCACCGCTACAGAGCGTTCCCGACAGCTCGGCCAAGCGGATGTGGTACGACAGGCGGTGGTCGTCCATCACGATATCTTTTTCGGCCAGTGCCTCCACGAAATCGGCTTTTGTCACACTGCCCTTGTCGGCAGCCGTCTGTGCGAGGATGTCCCTGATGCGCATCTGCTCCTCGTCAGGAATGTCGATGCGGTTGCTGCTCATCCACCCCTTGGTGACGGCGATGGCCTTTGGCGCACAAAGGTCCGTCATCATCCAGTAGTCCTCGGCAGCCACCAGTTGCCAAGTGCCCCGCATCAGGTGCAGACGGATAATCTGTCCGCCATCGAAGGCTTCCTTGAACGCCTTTGCCGACGGTTTCCGCGTCCGCATGGCCACCGCCCAGCGCATCAGCCGGTATTCCTGCGCCTGCATGGCCCCCATGTGTGCAACCACCTCAGCGGGATGGTTGAACTGAGGTGCCGCCAGCTGTTGGCTGAGCAGTCGAATGGCTACGGGGTTCATACATTATTTAATATATAGCACCTTCTCGGAAGCAAAGGTCACGGGCACAAAGGTACGAATAAGCAAGCGAAATACAAAAGAAAAGCTTGTTTTTCTTTTTATTTCCGAGCGAAAGTACCTTATTCAAAGGTACGAATAAGCGAGCGAAAAAACAAAGAAAAGCGCGGTTTTCTTTTTATTTCCGAGCGAAAGTACCTTATTCAAAGGTACGAATAAGCGAGCGAAAAAACAAAGAAAAGCTCGGTTTTATTTTTATTTCCGAGCGAAAGTACCTTATACAAAGGTTTTATATGAAACCGCAAATACTCAAGAAACATTATTAAAGCACGCCTTAACTTTATTTATACCCCAAGATTCGCTCGATTTGTGTTTAATCTCTACTTTTGCAAACATAAATAGAAAGACAAATCTGATTATTATGAGTAGATACAAAATAAAATGTACATTGCTTTTGATACTTGTTGCTTTTACAATCATCACTTGTATCAACCCACTATATCCGCACGAGCAATACCTGCAACATGCAGGAACGGTGCTGTTATTGGCACCCCTTCTCTTCGATTTGGCGAAAAATCGCTTGAGTATGAACACTTTTGCCTGTGTTGTTCTCTTCACTTTGCTGCATGTGGTTGGAGCCCGTTACATTTATTCTAATGTCCCATACAAAGAATGGAGTGTTTCGGCTGGTATCGTCGGCGCAGATTTCTTTCAAGACCCTCGAAACCATTATGACAGATTTGTACACTTGGCTTTTGGCCTGTTATTGTTTCCGTATTTTAGGCATCTTAGCAAAGATTGGTTAAAATTGAATATTCCGACTGCAATTCTTATGTCATGGCTGATTGTTCAGGCTGGAAGTATGATTTATGAACTCTTTGAATGGCTGATTACGGTTTTTCTGAGTTCAGAAGAGGCCGATTGCTATAACGGGCAGCAAGGTGACATGTGGGATGCACAGAAAGATATGGCTTTGGCCATGATTGGCTCAACTGTTGCGGCGATATGGAACATGGCCATTTACAAGATTTCCCGCAAGTAACTTCCTAATCACCTTTAACAATCAGCCCACGGGATATTTATTTTCAATTTTTCACCCTTTCAATTATTTTACCTACCTTTGCAAACATAAATAGAACTAATAAAGCAAAATATGATTATGAAGTACCAGCATTTCATCCTCGCAGCCTTGTTCCTGTCTGGAATAACGAGCTGCAACTCATCCACCAAGCCCGGAGAAGCAAAAGAATCGACACCCGTAGCGACTATCGCGGAGGACTCCACGGCGACGGAAACCACTGCGCCTGCGGAAAATGCAGAAGTCAACGAGCAGGAGACCCTGGCCCAGAAGGCTTTCCTTGAGACATTCTACGACGGACTGGACGAAAACTTCGAACCGGAATATGTGGCGAAGTTCATCACGCCCAACGCCAAACAGATTTTGATTGACGGTTATGATTACGATTGCGAAACCGGTGACTGCCTGGCCATCTGGCTTTTTGCTTACGAAGGAGGCAGTGACACAGGGCCCTGCTTGTCGCGAAGCATCAAGCCACAAGGCGCAAACAAATTCCTTGTCACCCACAAGTACGAAAATGAAGAATACAACGTTGTGCTGACCCTCATCAAGGAAGGCGACACCTATAAGATTGAAGACATTAAGAAACAATAGCAGCGCAAGAACGGTGCCGCCTGCCGGCATGTTTGGCGGCCTCGAAAGCAAATGCAAATTACTTTTTGCAAACATCAATAGACTGACCAATCGGCTTTTTATGCATAAGACGAACAATTTCATCACGATGCTTGGTACAGGCAATGCACTGGCCACCCGATGCTACAACACTTGCTTCACACTTCATGGCGAGAAGGGGGTGCTCCTTGTTGATGCCGGTGGGGGGAATGGCATTCTTACTCAACTGGAAAAGGCAGGAATACGTCGTGAGGACATCAGCGACCTCTTCGTCACCCATGCCCACACCGACCATTTGTTAGGCTGCATCTGGATGATGCGCATGGCACTCCAGTTCAGATATCCTCTTCGTGTGTGGAGCCACAAGAAGGTGCTTGACTTGTTGACCGCCATTTGCCACCAGATTCTCCCTCCAAAGGAAGCGGAGGGCATTGGAAGTCTCGTTGCAATGAATTATCTTGGCGATGGTGAACAATTCGAGGCAGGAGGATTCACAATGCAATGCTTTGACATCCATTCTACGAAAGAATATCAGTTCGGATTTGTAGCCAAATTGTCAGACGGGCAACAGTTGTGCTGTCTGGGCGACGAGCCATTCAGTCCTCTGTGCCGTCAATATGCCGAAGGTGCCGACTGGATGATGAGTGAGGCCTTTTGCCTGTATGAAGACCGCGAACGATTCCAACCCTACGAGAAGCATCACAGCACAACGCTCGATGCAGCACGTTTGGCAGAGGAATTAAAAGTTTGCAATCTTATTCTGTACCATACTGAGGACAGAACGCTTGAAACTCGTAAACAAAGGTACACTGCTGAGGCCAAGACGGCATTTTGTGGTCGCGTCTGGGTGCCAGACGATTTGGAAAGGATTTCTTTATAAATTCCAAATTACCTATACTTTTGCAAACATAAATAGACTGACAAATCGGAATTTAGGAATGGATATAGTGACAGAAAGACTGATATTAAGAGCTTGGCGTGAAGAGGATGCTGAGGATTTATATGGCTATGCGAAATCTCCACAGGTCGGTCCGATTGCTGGATGGCCAGTGCATACAAGCGT